>OIWK01000011.1_pt1 | contig 143392 bp, 125 predicted proteins | sample 1587401 | NCBI WGS metagenome assembly OIWK01 (sample SAMEA3888911, study PRJEB22519) | human gut metagenome | biome: human gut; feature: human-associated habitat; material: faeces | place: Denmark | collected 2009 | reverse complement strand
TCAGCCCAGTCATTATCATAGAAGATCATATTTACAGACTTTTATTCACACACTCTGTTTTTATGACATATTCTGCGGAGTAGCCTTCTTGATATTTGGTCAGAATAATATCTGCTCCGTATTTGCGTGCTGTAGATAATATAATTTGGCTGGTGTTATTTGTTGTTACAACAATGCAAGGGCGGTGTCTGAACTGAATCTTTTGTAGTGCAGCAAGATATTCCAAACCATTTCCACCAGCACCATTTAAATTTAATTCTAGATCTAAAATCACAACTTCGGGAAGGAATTCCTGAGTTAATTGTAGTGCTTCGGTAGCGTTGTTGCTGCAAGCGCATATCTTTAAAGATTCTGTTTTATCGACGCAGGCTTGCAATTCTAAACATGCCTGTTCATCATCTTCTATAATTAAAATATTCATTTTTTCATTCCTCTCATACAGTATTTTGAACCTTAATTATAATTGTACTTTTCATTATGTCGTGTGGCAACATACAATCGTTGGATTTGCGAGAAAGACAACATTCTTAGACAAAAAGTAACGAAAAACAACATATATACAAACATTAATATTGAGAAAGGGGGAGTATAATGGAGAAAAATGTATTTTGGAGGGAAAATATATGGATAAGGTTGTGGAGAAGGGAATAAAGATTGATTTGCATATTCACTCCGTTTTTTCAAGAGCGAAAGATGGAAATAAAGTTAAAAATAATACAATAGAAAATCTTCCGGTATTAACAGAACGACTGATTCATTATGGTGTAGAAATGTGTTCGATCACGGATCATGATACATTCAATTATGCAATGTACGCGGAATTAAAAAAAGAAGAACAGAGGGATAACTGTATTAGGAAAGTTCTGCCAGGAATAGAATTTTCAGTGAAATTTGTTAATGATAAAGATATACATATTGTAACAATTTTTGATGATAAAGATGATGAATTGGTACAGCAAATCGAAGACATTATGACCAATGGAGATGGTAAAAAATTATATAAAAATGGGGCGTATGAACGAGAAGATTATTTGAATATTTTGGATCAAATTGGATTAGATTTTGTTATGATCGCACATCAAAAGAATAGTGTTACATCGCAAAAAGGTGTCAGAGCAAATGACGTTATGTCGTTGGGAGAAGATGTGTTTAACGAACTGGTTTTTATGGATTATTTTGACGCATATGAGTTCAGAAATAGAAAAAATGAAATATATAATAAGGCATATCGTATTGAAACATCTACAGAAGAAAATTTGCGGTTCATTACAGGATCGGATTGTCATGTGTGGGAGAATTATCCTAGTGTACAAGGGACTGGGGCGCAAGATTATAAACATACATATATAAAGTCTTTACCAACCTTTAAGGGACTAGCAATGGCTATCACAGATCATCATAGAATTAGTTTGGAAAATTCTTTTTTTAATCCAAATGAAAAGTATATACCTGAGTTGACTATTGAAATTAAAGGAGAGGAGAAAGTTATTCCGCTGTCTAAAGGCATCAACGTTATTATAGGAGACAATTCTATAGGAAAATCTTTATTATTGGATAAAATAACAGGCGGGTATAAGGATTGTGCAAACTCTGTTAGAAGGGGGTATTCTAAATACTTAGAGGAACACGACGTTGTAGTTGAAAAACAAATTGATGAGAAAGATATTTTTCGATTTAATGGGCAAGGAGAAATTCGAAAAATATTTGACGAGCAGGGGTTGAAACCCGACAAATATTTACAACAATTCTATCCAGACAAAATAAATGAGCAGAAGTATCGTGAAAAAGTAGAAAAGGAAATGCAACGATTCTATCAAGCATTAGAGGAAAAGTTTGAGTATGATGAAAAAGAGGAAAGCCTTCCAAAGTTTGTTATTCCATCTAATGATTTAGAAGAAAAGAGTATTATATTTAATCATGAGGTGAAAAAAAGAGATATTCATGAGATTAAGAATATTGTTGAAACGTTGGGCAAAATTCAGGGCTTATTGGAACAATTATCAGAGAATCAGAGTTTGTTATCAGAGGATGCGGAACGCTTAGAAAACATATTGGAAGTATTAAAGATTATGTATAACAAATATTTTGAGTGTTCAAACAAGTTACGAAAAGAGAATGAAAAGATTAATATTTTTAATACATATATGAACGCGTATTATTCACGTTATAACAAATATTTGACGGATGAAAATGTACGATATGCAGAGTTCGTGGAACAAAAGAAAAATACAATAGATGGTATTGCACAATTAATTAGACAACAGTTGAATCTGACAACATATCAAGAGAAGATACAAGAAGAACAAGTTGTGCCAGAGGAAAATCCGGTAGGAGAGTATAAGTTTGTCTCAAAAATACAGATAGAAAAAATAGATGCAGATTATGTTAAGAAGGTTAGGCAATCAGTTATAAAAACAGGGTATATATTAGATCCGCTAACTATTACGAAGACCGACTTAAAAGATATGATTAAACATTATCCATCAGATGAGGTGGATGATCCATTACAGGTGTTGCAAGAAAAAATTACAGCAAAGTTGGATGCAGACTTTAAAGTAAAGAATACAATAGTGCAGGAAAAAATGGATGTATTTAAGGAGGTGTCAGCAGGATTTGATGCGCAAATGTATTTTGCGTTGCTAAGCGGAGAAATTAGAGATAAGGGTATTTATATCATTGATCAACCGGAGGATCATATTTCACAAAGTGCAATAAAGAGGGTAGTATTAGACTATTTTCGGCGCATGGGAGGAACGAGACAGGTAATTATGGTCACACACAATCCACAGTTTATAGTTAATCTAGATGTGGACAATGTGATATATCTCTATAAGGATGAAGAAGAAATTGCGGTACAATCAGGGGCATTAGAGTATGAAGATAGTGGGTGTGATATTTTACGAATAGTAGCAGACAATATAGAAGGTGGATTGACAACAATTCAGAGGAGGATGAAGCGTTATGAAAAGAACATATAATTTTGAGGAAGATGAAAACCAGTATGTTTTAAGAAATAGCAATCCTAATGAGACAAAGAAACCATTTACTATTGATAAAGAGACGTTAGAGTTTGATACCAGAGCATTTTACGAATATATTTTTAGCGATGCAGAATGGAGTATGGATTATGAGGTGAAAAATCAAATTGAAATAAGTGATAATCAGACGAAACGTATATTGAATATAATTGAAGAAATCATACAGGGAGTTTCTGCACAATTAAAAGAAAGGGAAGAATAAAAAGTTATGGGGAGGCATGTGAAAATATGAGATTGGACGATTAAGAATAGCAAATGAAGGCACATAAAAGGAGGAACAATGATGAATAAAAGTGGAAAAACCAAAATCAATGAAATCTTAGATCAGAAGGATTTGACACGTTGGTTTGAAATGGAGCCTACAGAAGAAGAAATGAAGGGAACAAATCGGAAACGAGTAATATCAGGTTACATGTGGATGATATTTGGACAAGTGTTGCTTATTATAAGTATATTCTTGACACAGGAGTTGGGCTGGAGAATACTGTATGGAATATTGTTGGGAAGTTCGGTGTGGGCAGAAATCTTTTCGGGGGTAAGACGATGTCTAAAGAAGGAGCCAGAAAAGAACTCAAAACCAGTCATTAAATGTATTTTAATAATTACAAAATACTTATGTTTTATTGTCGTTGTTCTTTTAATGCTTATAGAATGGGTGTTTTCTAGATTAAACCTGACATATACATATAGATACTTGGCGCGTATTTTTATATCAATGTTATATATTTTTGATGTAATGATTGCATGGTGGCTTCTTTGCGATGTGGGAATCGTTAAATGGAATTGGTTTTCGGTAATGTCGGACCTTAGCATCAGTTTTTGGTTTTGTTTAATATTATTGAGTATTCTCTTGATTGGAATGAGGATCTTTGCGTGGCGTGTGACGAAAGAACTTCCTGAAGAGAAGCAATTTATTGTGAAAAAAGAATTGATCAAGGAATTGCAAGCATTAGCAAACATAGGGATTATTGTTTCCTATATATACATTTTTGGTACAGATGGTCAGGACATACTGCGAGAAGGATATCTACACGCAGTGGAGGTGTGGGTTTTGGTGATGACCATAGGGGAGTTGACCATCCGACGTGACGTAGATAAGAGTCTTATTACATCCTAGGTTGGAAGACCTTTTATGCGGCTGACACGCACGTGTGTACTAATGGAGATCGAGTGATTGAGTATGCATATAACAGATTTATGGGATTGTCGATTTAGAGTGATATTACGTTGAAAATGCCATGGGGCTATGATAAAATTTATTTGGGTGCCACCATAACGGTAGGCGGTTGACCCTCTACGGAGGGATTGGTACCCTCCGATTACATAGAAACCCGCAAGGGAATCGAAAGAAGTCATTGATTTCTTGGAAAGGAGGGCTAAGCCATATGAGTATTGTTGATTTTATCGCAGTGGTAAGCTTCGGTTTAACCTGCTTTGGATTAGGGTATTCCTTTGGTAAGGATAATAATAAGACACAAAAATAGCCGCCCCGACCTGGTAAGTTGAGCGGCTATTTTTAGTTAATTGATTTAATGGGTCAGCCGTCTATCGGTGACACCCTTTTTGTATAATTAATATATCACGTATTGGTTTAAAATTCAACTCGAAAATCACTTTTGGTAATAAGCCTAACTTTCATAATGCGCATATTTGATAATTAAACATAAAGTATGATATAGTATACAAGACGGTTGAGGTTTCTTTTATCGTTAGTTTTGATAATGAACAATGTAAAAGGCTCAACCGTTTTTTATCGTATAGATATTAGAACAATTACGACTTTACAATATTTCGATAAGCATACAATAATACCACGTTACAAAGGAGAAACCATGAAGAAAAATCGTATTATATTTACCTTGATATTATCTGTGAGCATGTTTATAAATGCAAGCGTATGCACGTTGGCAGAGAGTGGAAATGCGGCAGTAAATCAAGACAATGCCACAGATTCTAATTTTACCAATTTAATTGTATTTGCCCGATTTGCGGATGAAAGTGAATTCGTAGATGATCAATACGAAGGTGTGCCAGTAAGACAAATCATAGACAATTCCTATAACACAGCCACATACTCGGTGGGTGATTTTTATCGCAATGCATCTGCGAATAGAGTGCGGATGAATAGTGTGTATCTGTATAAGGACAATGGTTCTGTGCAGTTGCCACGTGAGAGAGGATACTATGCTTCTTATAGCGAAGAAAACAAGATTGGCTATCAGACAGAAAAGCAAAAGGCTGAGCGTATGTATGAATTACGTATGGATTGGTCGAATGCCGTAAATGATGCTGTAAAAGCAGGCAGTCTAATTACGAATTATGATGGCTCTAAAAGATATGATTATAAAGATTTGGATAAAAATGGTGATGGTGAAATAGATTCCATTACGGTTATTTATAAGAATACAACGCAGAATATCTCTGTGCAACGCTCGGATCCATTGTGGAACTACAAAGATTATGGAGATTACGTTGAGATTCCACTGGAAAATGGAAAACAGTTGAAAAGTAGATATTACGTGCAGCTGACGAATACATATGATCATTTATATCAAGCACAGGACAATAAACCGATTGTATCACTCAAAGCGCCAATTCATGAAATGGGCCATATCTTTGGTTTGCTAGATTTGTATAGTACGTCAAATGTATCACCTGTTTATTATATGTCTACCATGTCAAATGCGATTTCACCAGTTCCGCAGGGGATCTCTATAAAGGAAAAGGAAGCATTAGGTTGGACAGACGGTCATACCCTTCAAGAAATCACGCAGACAGGGGATTATACATTAAATGTAAGTGGAACAAATGGCACACAGGAATGCGTTGGATATAAGGTGGAGCTTCCAAACCGGAATAAGACGTTGTATTTGGAATATCGAAGTTTCTCTGCTGATGGAAGTAAATATGATACACAGAGTAAGACAATAACAGATTCCAAAGGACAAAAAGTAAACGGGATGAATATAAATTCTGGCTTGGTATGCTACCTTGCAAATGCGGATATAAGATTTCCAAGCAATATGAATGGCAAACCGGGAAGCTGGGCTTTGGAGGTGTTAGGTGGAAAGGAAGCTACAAAAGCAGATGCAGCGATTGGATTAAACCAGATACTTGAGATTGTAGATGGAATCAGTGTATGCGTTACAGCTATGGATAAAGGTACGCTCACCTTTCATATAGAAGGGAATTTTGCGCAGCATCAGCACTCAGGTGGAGTAGCATCCTGCAGAGCGAAAGCAGTATGTGAAGTCTGTGGTAAGGAATATGGCGAGTTTGATTCGACACGTCATTTGCATACAGAGCGACGTGGCGTCAAGGAAGCGACACAACAGGAGTATGGATTTACCGGGGACTTGTATTGTAAGGACTGTGATACATTGTTAGAAGCAGGACAGGTGATTGATAAATTACCTGTCACACCACAACCTGTAGAACCGACACCAGAGGAGAAGCCGGAAATAAAACCAGAGACAACAACGCCACCTGTTATGCTTGAGGGTGAACAATCTGTGGTTATAAAGAATGCAGAGGAAGATGCGGTTGCAGAGTTTCGTTCCAGTGCACCACTGGAGACTTTCTTAAGAGTGGAAGTGGATGATGTGGTATTGACGCAGGGGAGAGATTATACGGTGCGATCTGGAAGTACGATTGTTACCTTATCACCAACGTTTATTATGAGTCTTTCAGAGGGAACGCATCATATAGCTGTCGTTTCAACAGGAGGAACAGCTAGTGCAGGTTTTTCTGTTATAGCGAAGACCTCTTCAGAGGGAAGTGGTACACCAGTACAGAAACCATCAGTGAATGAAAATCAGTCGGGCGTGATAACAGATCAGATTACTGGTTCGTTAGATGGCACAGAAGTAGATGGGACTATGGGAAGCGTGAAGCAAGTTGGTGATCAGCATACGAGTGCGAAGTCCCCACAATGTGGCGAAGAACGCGGAGTGATACAATGGATTGTCAGCGTTCTAAAAAAGTTACAGCTACTTGTTTTTGCTTGAAAGAAAAATTGTACATTATAACATATAATATAGGTGTGTTTGAAAAATAGGTTTACAGCAATGCTCGAAGCCGTCTCATTGTATTATGGGGCGGCTTTTGTTATAATAATAAATAGTTATGTTGAAAGAGGTAAGACATGTTTAACTTTAATCAGAATATTTCTAGTAAAAAATATAAGCTTTTGGTTATTACGATACTGATAGGTATTATGTTATGTACGATGGTAAAGATACTGCGGCATCCTGTTCTTGACATAGCAGGAACAAATATAGGAAGATACAGTCTATCATTTTTAAAGCCAATTACGATAATTTTGTTTGGATTCTTAATTGGTGGATTTATTCTGTTATGTTGTTGGATAAAAAATCTTAAAGTAGAACAGATATTTTTGTTTATGGGGATAATATTTGGCATATTATATATGGTTGTTTTGCCACCATTTACGACACCAGATGAGGCAGTACATGTGGATACTACCTACTACTATTCCAGCAAAATCCTAGGACAGCAAGCGGTTGATGAGAATGGATATGTACTGTATCGCAGTGATGATGCCTTATATAATCATGATGAACAACATATACCTACGGCACAATCTTATGCAATTTTATATCATAATCTGTTTAAAATGGATCACAGTGACGGAACAGTGAATTTCCTACGTGCCCCATTATCGGTTTCTGCAATAGCGTATGTGCCTCAGATTATAGGCGTGACACTAGCTCGATTATTTCATCTGGGGAATATACAGATGCTTTTATGGGGCAGAATGTTTACGATGGCGTTCTATCTTCTATGCCTCTATTGGACGATAAAGATAGCACCAATAGGTAAGGAATTACTTATGGTAGTTGCCTTGATGCCGACTACCCTACAGATGGCGGTTTCCTTTTCTTATGATTCTACCGTGCTGGCACTTTGTTTCCTATACACGGGAGTTCTATTGTATTTGACCCTAGAAGCAAAGAGCGTGACATGGCATCATATTGTTTTGCTGGCGCTTTTGTTTGCATGGGCGGCACCTGCAAAGGTAGTATATGTTGGTTTGGCATTCACATTACTTATAATTCCAGGGGAAAAATTTGCGAAGAGATATTGGAAGTACGTTTCAGTAGCAATTGTTATTTTCGCTGGTGCAGTGATGATTTTGCTTACACGATTTCAAACAGTGGTGACAATTGGTTCTAGTACCGGGGGAATGCTCGTAGAACAGACAACATATAGTGTGTCGTATCTTCTGGAAAATCCATCCAAGATTGTTTCGGTGATCTACGGAACAATTATTGGTCAGGGGACATACTATCTAGAAACCATGATAGGGCAAAATTTGGGATGGCTTGAAATCATGATTCCCGGTTATATTATATATGGATTTTGGACAGTACTTATTATTTCTGCAATTCGTAAGACGACGGAAAAACAGGTGCTTTCTGCGGGGCAAAGACTGTGGATTTTTTTAGTCCTTGCGGGCGTTGCTTCGTTAGTCGGACTAGCTTTATTGTTCGATTGGACACCAATTGAGTCAAATTACGTGTATGGTATACAGGGAAGATATTTCCTACCAATGTTACCGCTCTTGCTGATTTTGTGTAAAAATTTACAAATAGAAATGAATGATGGCATGACAAAATACATCGCAGCGGCAACTTATATATTGCAGTATTTGGCGATATATCATGTATATGGAACAATTATTGGAAGGTAAAGGACATATATTATATGAACAATATACTATTAATTATCCCAGCCTATAATGAGGCAGAGAATATTGAACGTGTCGTAGATAATTTAATAGAGAATTATCCACAATTTGACTATGTAGTAATCAATGATGGAAGTCGTGATGACACGCGTAAGATTTTATACAATTGTGGATATAATTATCTGGATTTACCTGTGAATACTGGACTCGCAGGAGCATTCCGCTGCGGCGTGCGTTATGCAAATGCAAAAGGATATGATTATGTTGTGCAGTTTGATGGGGATGGGCAGCACAGACCGGAGTCGGTAGAAAAGATGCTTGCCAAAATGAAAGAATCTAATGCAGATATTGTGATAGGATCGCGCTTTTGTGAAAAAGAAAAAGATCATAGTGCCCGCATGATAGGAAGCAGATTAATCACATCACTCATTCGTATGCGTACGCATCAGACAATTACAGATCCAACTTCTGGACTTCGTATGTACAATAAACGCATGATTAAGCTGGTAGGATATGATGTAGCATATACACCGGAGCCGGATACACTTGCATATCTGATTGGATGTGGAGCAAAAGTGGAAGAAGTACAGGTGGAGATGGATGAGCGCTTGTTTGGGACAAGTTATCTGAATATATGGAATTCAATCAAGTATATGGCGACAGTGGTAATGAATATTACTGTATTGCAATGGGTTCGTGAAAAGGAGGAATTGTAATGTCAGCTGCTCTTAGGGTTTTATTGCTAATCGGTGCACTTGCAGTGCTTATGTTTGTTGTTAAGTCTATTCGCAAGTCGCGTATACAGATGAAAGATGCATTGACTTGGATGTTGATAGCACTTTTAATTGCGGTATTTGGAATTTTTCCGAATGTGCCAATGTGGATTGCGGGTGTTTTGGGTATTGACTCAGCGGCTAATATGGTATTTTTGATTTTTATTGCTATTTTATTAATGTGTATTTTTTCTTTGGCATTACGTGTATCTATGTTAGAAGATAAATGTACAACATTGGCAGGAGAGATTGCAATTCGGACAAAGAAGGATGATGGGGAAGTAGATAAGGAAGAATAGAAGCATGATAGAAAAGCAACCAGCCATTTCTGTAATTATGTCAACATATCATGAAGAGGAATTTTTTTTGCGTAAAGCAATAGAGTCTGTATTAACACAGACTTTTACGGATTTTGAGTTTTTAATTGCCGTGGATGATCCTCAAAATGATGCGTTAATTGACATACTAAAAGAATATGCGAAGCAAGATCAAAGAGTCAGATTGCATATAAATAAAGAAAATATAGGATTGTCAGCGTCTTTAAATGCTTTGCTGGAAGAGGCAACAGGTGAATATATCGCGCGTATGGATGCGGATGATATATCTATGCCAGATCGCCTGGAAAAGCAGATTGCGTATATGGAAAAGACACAGGCCGATATCATCTCTTGCGATGTGGACGTCATTGATGAGCATGATAATACGATTCAGAAAATGACAAATTTACCATCAACAGATGCTAAGATCAAAAAGAAGCTATGTATTAATAATTGCATGCCGCATCCGGGCTGGATGGTGCGTGCTGAGGTATATCACACATTAGAAGGATATCGTGCAACACCTTATTGCGAAGATTATGAGTTTTTGCTGCGTGCAAGAAATTATGGTTATACATTGGGAAATCTCAACGAGGAATTGCTTCGCTATCGTATGACAAATATTAGTATTTCCAGATCAAATTTATATCGCCAATATCTTGCAATGAAATATTGTCAGAGTAAATATATTAAAGGACAAAAGTGGGAATGGGAAGAGTATCTAAAGACTCATTTTGATGAAGAAGAACAGACACGTTATAACAAGAGTGCAAATCTTTTTACGGAGGGGTTGTTTGCTTTAAGACAACATCGCCTTGGTAGCGCATTTGTGTGCTTATGGCGTGTGTTTTGGGGATCAGCTTGTTATCGGGATAAAATGATAAAATACTTGAAGCAGGTATTATAGTTGGTGGAAGGATGGTTTGTAATATGGTGATATTACATATATGTGCAGTGGAAAATAAAATGTCTAATGGTGCGACGGTAGCTGCACTAAACCACATCAATGAACAAGCAAAAACAGGTCAAGCGCATATCATGGCCTGCCATGTGAAAAACGAGACTTTGCCATGGGATGATGCTGTGGAAGTGGTAGCTTATGATGCGTTACATGATATGCTTGCCCAAGTGGATTTGGTAGTATTTCACGAAATATATTATGGTTCTTTTTTTCAGATTGGAAAGCTTTTGCGCAAAGAAAACATACCCTATGTCATTGTGGCACATGGGGGATTGACAGAAGGTGCGCAAAGTCAACGACGGCTACCAAAAACAGTTGTTAATATAGGATGGGCGAAAGCTTTTATCTGCGGAGCAAAAGCAATTCATTTTCTGTCGCAAAGAGAATATGCTACTTCTGTGCAATGGAATAAGCATTACTTTATATCACCGAATGGTGTGCATATGCCGCAGGAACAAAAGCAGTATGTTGAGACAAAAGAAAATCTGCTCTTCTTATATATTGGGCGCATCAATTTGTTTTATAAGGGACTCGATATTTTGTGTCAGGCTTGTGGCGAAATTGCGCAGAAGATGCGAGAACGTCAGATGAAAATCAGTATACATGGTCCGCAAGAAGGAGAAAACTATCACACTTTACTTAGATTGATTCAGGAGAATCACATAGAAGATATTATAGAAGTATCAGATGGTGTATTTGGGCAGGAGAAAATACAAACGCTGCTTTCGGCAGACGCGTTTATACAACCATCACGTTCGGAAGGACAACCGATGGGGATATTAGATGCTATGTCGGTAGGACTTCCTGTGATTGTGACACCAGGAACAAGTTTTGATGAGATTGTTGAAGAAAGACAATGCGGTTGGACAACTGTTGCAGAAAGTCATGAACTTGCAAAGACAATATTACAAGTATATGAAGAGCGGAATCTATTAGCAGAAAAATCGGTTCGTGCAAGAGCGTGTGTAGAAGAATTATTTCAATGGGAAAATGTGGCAAAACAGACCATTGGACAATATGAGAATTTGTTAAATGAATAACAGGACAAGTGGATGTGAGCGAAGGATGATTAGTGTAATAATACCTGTGTATAATGGCGAACAATATATAGAAAAAACAATCAAATGCATATTGCAGAGTAGTTATAAAGACATAGAAGTAATCGTAGTAATTGATGGAAGTCCTGATCATAGCTTGGAAATATGCAAGAATATAAGCCGGACAGATGCAAGAGTGAAAGTGTATGAAAAGGAAAACGGAGGTATTTGTCAAGCAAGAAATTATGGTATTGCAAGAGCAAATGGAGAATATATTTGCGTGTGCGATCAGGATGATATCGTCCAACCTCAAATGTATGAAAAAATGATGGAACGGCTTACAACAGAAAACGCAGATATGTGCTTCTGCGGAACTGGTCAAGTGGTAAATGGTCAGGTTGTGCCGTTTGAAACCTTTGAAGATGCAACTTTTGAAGGACGTGATATACAAAAACAGTTATTGCTGCCAATTATTTTTGAGGGATATGACATACCAATAGCTATGAGCAAGGAGCATCGGTATCCGAGTATATGGAAAGCAATTATTCGCAGATCTTTTTACGAAAAACATCACTTACAGTTTCATGCATATGTGAGTTTTGAAGATGATTATTTAATGATGATTGATTTATTATCGTTGGCGAGCAAGGTATGTACTGTAAAGTATAGGGGCTATTTGTGGAATGTAGGTCTTAACTCAGAATCTCATGCTAGAAAATATATTGCGGATATTGGAAGCAAACAACAAAAGTGGGTTGATGATGTATGCCAATCTGTAGCGTATACAGAATTATCGGATGAAGAAAAAGATTACGTGCATCAGGTTATGAATTGCAAAATGTATGTAGATGCAATTCTCAATTTGTGCAGTCCATATAGAAAAGAAAAGTTTGCTGATATAACTCGTTATTATGAAAAGAATATATATTGTTATAATTTTGAAAAGTCTATTTCTGTAGCAACTATGGCAAAAAAATCTTTCCCTATGCAGCGATACATCTTGCGCCCTTTATCCAAAAGACATACCTATAGGAGCTATATTGTAGCAAAATGGTTAGTGTTTATCGTAGATTATGTATATCAAAGCAAGTTCTTGATGAAAATAGATGGTTTGATGAAAGGGAAGTGATATGCAAAATTTATTTGGAAGAGGATTGAGGGTAATATATAGTTTTTTTGTTTCGAAAAAGTTGCAATCTGTAAAAGGTACCTTTTTAGTTAATGGAGATGTTTCAATTTCTGGCGGGAAAAATATAAGAACAGAAGGAAATTTTTATGCTAGAAAGGGATTGCGACTAGAAGCAGTGGAGATTTTTAAGGAACATACATATCATCCTACGATTGTATTTGGAAAAAATTTTGCTGCGGGTGAAAGTCTGCATATAGGAGCAATTAATAAAGTAGAGATTGGTGATGATGTCTTATTTGGATCTAAAATATATGTGACAGATCATCAACATGGCACGACAACATATGAAGATATGAGCAAGGCACCGGAAGATAGACTATTGATCAGCAAAGGTCCTGTTGTAATAGAAGATAGAGTCTGGGTTGGTGATAATGTTGTTATCTTGGATGGAGTTACTGTGGGACATAATGCAATTATTGCAGCGGGAGCTGTTGTAACAAAGGATGTACCACCATATACAGTAGTTGCTGGAATACCGGCACGCGCTATAAAAAATGTTAATAATTATAAGGATGGAGATAATTAGTGGAGAAGCAAGTCATTAAAACGGGAAAATTTTCTGCTGAGTATTTTGTGACAGACATAGAAAATGGGAGTGAAGAGGTAAAAGAGATATCTGTAGTGGTCGCCAGTTATAATCCTAAATGGGATAAGATGCAACGAACGCTAGATTCTATTATTGAACAGAAGAATATAGATATCGAAATCGTGATTACGGATGATGGATCTTTAAATAGTATGTATAATCAAGTGGTAAAGTATCTTACAGATCATGGTGTAGAGAATTTTGTATATGTCTCCCATGAATCTAATAGTGGTACCACGATAAATATTCGTGATGGTGTGTCTGTTGCAAAAGGTAAGTATATAAAAATAATTAGTCCAGGTGATGCCTTAGCAACTGACTTGACGCTCAGAAAATGGTGTGATTATTTGCACGAATCTGGAAGGAAATGGTCTGTTTCAAATTATAAATGTTTCGTACCTACGGACACAGGTATAAAATTTGAAACACATAGTGCATATCCTAATATAATAGATTGTTATATGAATGGAGATGATGTGGCGTGTAGAAGAAATTATTTGGTATTTGAGGATTTGGCTTGTGGTGCTGCGACATTAATAGAACGCGAATTTGCACTTGCATACCTTAACAAACTAGTAGGTATTGCAAAATTGGCTGAGGATCATATGTATCGTTTGATGGTGCTAGATGGTTTTATAGCAAGTTTTTATCCGGAGGATTGTGTATTATATGAATGGGGAGAAGGTGTGTCGACGCAAACCGATTCGCCATACACAAGGCAACTTCTGCAAGATTACAATAAGGTTGATGAATTGATATATAATTTAGTTAGAACGGAAGATCTTTTATATAAGCAGATAAGAAAAACATATCGAAGAAAACAAAAATTACCTTATAATATGTGGATTTTTGCCAGATTATTTAACAAAGGGTATCTTAAATATTGGATTCAATTGCATAGAGAAGACAGAATGACAAAACAGTAAAAAGAAATGAGCAAAAAGGAGGCACTATGCAAGTAATTAAATATACATTTCAATCCCATGGAGACGATAGGGGACAGTTGGTAGCGTTAGAAGAGTTCAAAGATATACCATTTAGAATCAAAAGAGTATATTATATGTACGATACGGCGAAAGGCGTTCGCCGTGGAGGGCATGCGCATAAAAATTTACAACAGATTTTAATTTGTATTCATGGAAGTTGTAAAATATTATTAGACAATGGTCATGAAACGAAAACAGTACCATTGGAAAAACCATACGAAGGACTTTATGTTACAAATAATATGTGGCGAGAAATGTTTGACTTTTCACCAGATGCAGTATTGCTGGTGTTAGCATCTGAGCTTTATGATGAGTCGGACTATATTAGAGATTATGATGAATTCTTACAGTTTGTAGAAGGTTGCGGAGACACAAGCATTGCGGAGGTTGTAGAATAATGAAGGTACCATTTGTATCATTTTTACCATTAGAGCATGAATTAGATACACAGCTAAGAAATGCATTTGAGCGTGTGTACACAAATTCGTGGTATATAGAGGGGGAGGAAGATGCGGCTTTTGAAGCTGCTTTTGCTGAGTATTGTCAATCAGCTTATTGTGTGGGAACAGGAAATGGTTTGGATGCTCTTTTCTTAGCGCTTAAGGCGTTGGGAATTCAAGCCGGAGATGAGGTGATTGTCCCTTCAAATACATATATTGCTACAGCTTTAGCTGTAACTTATGTAGGTGCGACTCCAGTTTTTGTGGAGCCAGATATCAAAACATTTAATATGAATCCAGAACTGATTGAAGAAGCCATAACGGACAGGACAAAGGCTATTATGCCGGTGCATCTTTATGGTCAGCCGTGTGATATGGATCCGATCATGGAAATTGCAAAAAAACATAGTTTATATGTCGTAGAGGATTGTGCGCAGGCACATGGCGCAAAATATAAAGGACAAGTGATAGGGTCTTTTGGTGACGCAGCTGGTTTTAGTTTTTATCCAGGGAAAAATTTGGGAGCATTAGGAGATGCAGGGGCAACAGTGACAAATGACAAGGCACTTGCAGACAAAGTTCGCGCGCTGGGAAACTATGGTTCGGATTACAAGTATCACCATATATATCAGGGAAATAATAGTCGTCTGGATGAGCTGCAGGCAGCGTTTTTGGCAGCAAAACTACCTTACCTTGATAAGGTGAACGAGCAGAGAAGAAACATTGCAAAAAAATATTTAGAGGGTATAAAAAATCCTGAAATTACACTTCCTTATGTTCCGGAATGTGTAGAACCGGTGTGGCATATCTTTGGCATTCGATGTAAAAAAAGAGATTCTCTTGAGAGTTTCTTGAATAATGCAGGAATTGGAACAAATAAGCATTATCCAATTCCTATGCATTTGCAGGAATGTTACAAAGATCTAGGGTATAAGAAGGGGGATTTCCCAATTGCTGAGGAAATTAGTGCCACAGAACTTAGTTTGCCAATGTATTATGGAATGACAGACGAAGAAATACAGTATGTCATAGACACAGTTAATAGTTATAGAGGATAGTCGTGATGGTTTATTTAAGAAGACTGCGAAAAGAGGATGCTCCTTTTATGCTGGAGTGGATGCATGATGCGGAGATTCAAAGCGTATTTGCAAAAGATATGGCGAGCATAACCATGGAGCAAGCGTTGACATTTATATCCAGTGCGGATATTCCAGACGATGAGGATAGAGACATTGGTCAGTGGGCAGGGAAAGACATACATTTTGCAATTGCAAACAATGAATCAGATGAGTATCTAGGTACAATAAGCTTAAAAAATATTGATTTAAAAAACTGCGATGCCGAATATGCAATCAGTACAAGACAATCTGTCCATGGTACAGGAGCGGCAGCAGAAGCTACGAATCTACTTTTGAAAAAAGCATTTGATGCATATGAGCTACACCGAGTATATCTTAATGTATTATCAGAGAACAAAAGGGCAATGCATTTCTATGAGAAATGTGGATTTCAAAGAGAAGGCGAATTTAGAGATGCTATCCTTAAAAAAGATAAATATATGAATTTGAGTTGGTATAGTATGTTAGCAGATGACTTTCATATGAAAAACATAAGATAAAGCGCGGAGGAATATAATTTGGCAGATAAACAGAGCAAAAGAAATTCGTCTATAGAACTTCTTAGAATTTTTGCAGGGATGGCTGTAATTATCCTTCATTTTAATTATGGAAGTGTACTTGCAATTGAGCAAACGACAGGATTAACGCATTATATATTATTAGTTTTTGAATCTATTTGTATCTGTGCAGTAAACGTATTTATTTTTATTTCCGGATATTTTGGTGCCAAGTCCAGGGTAATTAATTTATCCAAGTTGATAAAGTTATTGATTCAGACAAGTATTTTCAATTTGATTGCAAACTTTGTTGTGTGTTTGTTACAAGGCCAGTGGTCTGTTAAGGGAATTTTGTTTTCTATACTGCCAATAAACTATTATGTTATTTTGTATGTCAGTTTAATGTTAGTAGCCCCATTTATTAACATAGTGATTGAGAATTTGACGAATTCTGGATTAGTCAAATTGTTATGTATAAGCCTCGGGTTATTTTCCATATATCCAACATTGATAGATGTATTAGAAGAAGTTACAGGTCTTAATTTGATGGGACTGAGTTCCATATCATTGGATGGATCTGGAGCAGGTTATACAATTGTAAATTTTGTTTTGATCTATATGGTTGCTGCTATATTAAAAAAGATTGAGTTTATAGAAAAATATTCTTTAAAGAAATGGATTGTCATTTATCTTGTTTCAATAGTAATGATATATATATGGAGACTTATATTACCTGATACAGCATATAGTTATAGTAATTTTGTGATGATAATAGAAACGATAGCGGTCGTTGCTGTTTTTGAGAAAATTCGACTGCAGAGTAGAATGATAAATATGCTTGCACCTGCTTCATTTACATGTTTCTTGTGTCATGGCACTATACTAATGTTAATAAAAGATAAGTTTAATTTTAACTATACTACCATAAGTGTTCTTGGCTGTATGATAGTATTGGTTGTGGGAATTTATCTGTTGTCTTTTGTGATTATGATAGCGTGGAATGTTATAACAAGATGGGCATATAAAATGACGATAGATAGAATACCTGTTATAGAGGTGAATGAAAATGCGTAAAACAATATGTCTAGTGACGGATTGGTATCCAACACCAGAGAATAAAATGGTTGGGGTCTTTTTTAAAGAACAGGCATTTGCCATGTCGGATGAAATGGATTTTGTCATTTTTAGATATAAGGAGTTATTAAAAAGGTCTCCTTTCTCGAGAGACTATATCCAAAAAATAAATGAAGAAAATAATACAATAGAGTATGCGGTCGTTGCCTATATCTCTTTATTTGCACGTATTCAGGATTTGATTAAAAGTGTGTTGGTGTGCTACAGCAATAAGAAAATAGATGGAATCGGAAGATACTTTTCGACAAAACATAAAAGCTTGACAAGAAAAAAGATCACGAAACTTTATGAAAAAGCAGAAATTCATGCGGATGCTTTCTATTGTGTGGATGCACAATGTGAAGCTTTTTATTGCAGTTGCTTAGCCGAAGCAAATGACATCCCATATATAGTTGCGGAGCATGCACCAGTGCCTTGGCCGGGAAGTCAGATACAGGATGTTAATAAATATGCGATAGAAAAGGCAGATAGATTTTTGGCAATAAGTAATGATAAGATTCGCCAGCTTATGTTGCAAAATATCAAACTTCCCAAAACCACGTATATTGGCAATTTGATTGATGAGTCGAAACTTTCATATTTTCCTAAAACAGAAGAACATACCAAAACATTTATTATTGTGGCAGCACATTCATTCTATAAAAATTATGATATGTTTATTCAGGTGATGAACAGGTTGACTGAAATAACAGATGAAAATTTTAAAGTTATGATTGTGGGGTATGGAGCCAATAAAGGATATTCAAGCAATGCAGATCTTTTAGAAAGCAAAATCGCGGAATCAAAATTTAAAGAAAAAGCAGAAATGATACCAGAAGTTCCACATGAAGAAATATGCGATGTTTATAACAAAGCGGATGCGTTTGTCATGACATCCATTCAGGAAGGACAACCAGTATCTGCCATGGAAGCAGCTTGCTGCGGATTGCCAATATTTTCCACTAGATGTGGAGGCGTTGAGGATTATGTGGATGACAGCGTAGGAAGAATATATGCCATTACAGATATAGAGGGGATGGCAAATGGATTAAAGGATTATCTTGAAGGAAAGATTGTTTTTGACGCTGCACATATAAGAGATAAAGTGATAAGTCAATTTGGCAGAGAGGCTTTTACTAATAATTTTAAAAATGTTATGAGTGAAGCCATAGAAGAAGTGCAAGATAAAAATGAGGTATAGCATGGAGAAAGAAAAAATCATACCCAAAAAGATACACTATTGTTGGTTTGGAGGAAAGGAACTTACAAAAGAAGCCAAGGAGTGTATTGCATCATGGAAAGAGAATATGCCTGATTATGAGGTGATTCAGTGGGATGAGTCCAATATCGATCTGGATAGTTGCCAATATGCAAAGGAAGCATATGAGCACAAGAAATGGGCTTTTGTAAGTGATTACTATAGATACGAGATTTTATACAAGTATGGTGGAATCTACTTGGATACCGATGTTATGATGCTGAAATCATTAGAACCTATTCTGGCGCAAGGTTCATACTTTGGAAGAGAACAGGAACGAGATGGCGGTTTTGTGGCATCTGGCTTGGGAATGGCAACAGTACCGCATCATGAACTTTATAAAGAAATGCTTGATGGCTATCAATCGGAAAGATTTATCAATCCGGATGGGAGTGAAAATTTAAAAACAGTTGTAATTAGGATGACAGATATGCTGACAAAACATGGATATAGCCTAGATAGACCATATGATGAAATTCAAGAAGTGGATGGAATTAAGATATATCCCGGAGAGTATTTTTGCCCCAGAGGTTATAATGGAGTCACAAATATAACAGACAATAGTTATACAATACATCTTTACAATGCATCATGGTTTCCGGAAGACGATCAAAAACGTATGAAATATAGCAGAAATATCAATAATGCAGGCTTCTTTGGGAAATGTTGGTGGTACTTACGACTTTGGTTATTGGAGATTAAGAATAAATTATGATTACAGTTTTTACACCTACGTATAACAGAGGATATATATTGCATCAGTTATATACTTCTTTAAAAAATCAGACTTCTGATAATTTTGAATGGATTATTGTAGATGATGACTCTACGGATGATACAGAACAAGTAGTTGCTTCTTTTGAAAGTGTAGGTAATGGCATAACATATATAAAACAGCCACATGGGGGAAAACATAGAGCGATTAATAGAGCTGTAAAGATTGCAAAAGGGGACTATTTTTTTATTGTTGATAGTGATGATTACTTGACGGAAAATGCGATAGAGTTAGTGACAGGTTGGGTTGCAGCGATAGATAGCAAGCAGATTGCTGGTGTGGCAGGATTGCGAACATCGAAGACAGGCAATATCTGGGGCGGCAAACCGATGATTGACACTGGAAAATATATTGAAGCAGGTAACCTGGAAAGAGAAACCTATAACCTTATGGGGGACAAGGCAGAGATATATTCCACGAAGGTATTACAAGAACACCCTTTCCCAGAATTTGAGAATGAAGACTTTGTAACCGAAGCAGTGGTGTGGAACTGGATTGCTCTTGATGGATATAAATTACGTTGGTATAATGAGCCAATATATGTTTGTGAGTACTTAGAAGATGGTCTGACGAAAAACGGCGCAAATGATATAGCGGGTCACCTCAAAAATCCTCACGGTTTTGGCAGGTATGTTGCAGTTCTGATTAAGTCGTCAGGAATAAAGATGCATTGGAATATTTTTTTAGATTATTGCGTGATTGCGTTAAAGAAAAGAATTTCAATGAAGAGTAGACTGGACGATTTACAAATGGGATTCTGTGATTATTGCAAATATTTAGTGTATAGCATTATTAGAGCAATATGTGGCCGAGTCTCTAGAAAAATAAGAGGAAATAATAATTAATGTCGGTGTTTAACAAGGATTCTAGAACAAAAAATGCGATAAAAACTTCCGCAGTTGGAGGAGCAACAAACATAATTAAAATTCTATTGGGATTTGGTTATAGGACTTTATTTGTGTTTATGTTCTCAGAGGTTTACTTAGGAATAAATGGTCTTTTCACCAATATTTTACAAATATTATCGTTAGCGGAACTTGGTATAACAACAGCGATTGTGTATAGGTTTTATGAGCCAATCAGTCGTGATGATGTGCACTATGTGGGCATGTTGATGAACTTCTTTGGCAGAGTATATAGAATGATTGCCCTTTCTATATTGGGAATAGGATGTTGTTTTATTCCTTTTTTGCCACATTTGATTAACAGTAGTGACCAACTGCCCGAAGATATTAATTTGTATATAATCTATATATTATTTTTAATTAATACTGTGGCAAGTTATGTTTTTTCCTATAAAATGACAATTTTATCGGCAGACCAGAAAAATTATGTAACATCTGTCATTGATTTAATACAGACTGTGGTTCGTTATGCCGTGCAGATTATTGCGTTGTACCAGACAAAGGATTATACAATAACCCTGTTTATAGGCATTGTAGCAACACTTCTGCTTAACTTTATATGTAGTGTTTGGACAGAACACCAATATGAAGAAGTTTTTGCTGTAAAAGAAATGCTTCCTAAGGAAGATCAAAAATTAATCTTTGAGGATACGAGAGCCTGTATGTATCATAAAATAGGCGGAACCGTGCTTAACAGCACAGACAGTGTCGTATTGACGAAAATGGTCAGTTTGGCAATGACAGGAATATATTCCAATTATTCTATGTTGTTGACATACATTCAACAATTTATCGGTCAGATTTTGGGGAACTTTACGGCATCGGTTGGTAATGCCATTCAGAAAATGTCTGATGATGACTATTACAAGCTGTTTAAAAAGATAAACTTTCTAGGGCTGTGGGTAGCTAGTATTGTATCTGTGGGTGTTTATGGTGTTATAGATGATTTTATAAGAGTGTGGCTGGGAGATAAATATGTATTAGACGCCACAACAACAATGATTGTCGTAATCCAGCTTTTTATAACATTATCTAAAATTACGAGTGGAGCATTTACGAACGCAGCAGGGCTCTTTGTTATGGATAAGATACGGCCATTGATTGAAGCAGTTCTTAATTTGGTAATTTCTATTATATTGACATTTTATATGGGAATTTCAGGCGTATTCCTAGGAACGATAATAAGTATGGCGCTTACTGTTTGTTGGAGAGAACCTTACTTATTATATAAATATTCCTTTAAAAAATCTGTGTTTGATTATTGGAAAATATATTTGATGTTTTCTGGCCTGAGTGTGATGGCTGGACTTACAATTGCTGCAATAAGACCTTTTATAGAGGTTAACAGTTTTGGTGCAGTCATACTCGAGGGAGTGGCAGTGGAAGTGGTTATTAATCTTGTGTTTGTAGGCGTATTCTTCCGTAGCGAGGAATTCAGAGGATTAAAAGGGATGCTCATGAGATTGCTGAAAAAGTAAAAATCGACGTCAGAAGGTGAAGAATAAATAGGAAAACATAGAGAAGGGGAAATAATGAAATTAAAAGGTATCAGGGCGATAATCAAATATATTTTGATGATGGTGTCTAGTGTTGTTTTTGCTTTTTATATGAATTTAAATAATGCTATTTTGTGGGGACTTATTGTTGGAATTTTCGAAATTTTTGGCTGCAGAAAGATGTCTTCAAAAATGTGTGATAAAAAAATAATCCTTACAATAGGTCTTTTTTCGCTATGTATTTCATTATTTATTGTTTTGGGAAAGCATCTGAGCATAGATGCTGCACAAATGTACCATGGAACAGCAGAAGCCAATTATATTTTGGGCTACAATAATATGGATTGGATTGCAATGTTACTAATTTCATATTGTGTTTTCCAATTCATAGTTTTAATGGAAAAAGTGGGAAATCAATGTGGAACCCGAATTCGTACCATCCATTTTGAGCGTAAAATACAAGGTAAATGGATTATGCTATTTATGGTTATATTATGTGTATTATGGTTACCCTACTTATATATATATTATCCAGGGTTTTATTTTGGCGATTCTATACATAATGTGGCACAGGCATTGGGGATGCAGCCATTAGATAATCATCATCCTGTTATGTATATTCTTCTTATACGTTTCTGCATTAGAATAGGCTATCATATAGGAGATTTGGCATGCGGACTAGCTGTTTTTTCCATTGTTCAGATGGTGTTTATGGCTTGGGGCTTAGGATATTTTACACATTGGTTACAAAGCAGATTTGGCTTGAATAAATGGTTGGTAGGCTTTATTTTAATAGTTTTTGGTGCTTCTCCGTATATTGGACAATATACCATTTGTATATGGAAAGACCCTATTTTTTCGATTGCGCTTGTTTTAGTAACCATGAATCTGGCGGATTGTATTTTCCAGCAGGGAACACGGGAAAAAATAATCGTGCAATATGTTAAACTGTCGTTGGCATTAGGACTTATGATATTTAGTAGAAATAATGGTGTATATATTTTATATGCTATTATATTAGTAGCGATTGTGAGTTTGATAGATCGACAGACACGAAAAAAAACATGTCAGATTATAATAACATGTCTGTTAGTCTTAGGAATATCAAAATGTATTATGGGACCTGTTTATGATAAATGGGGAGTGACACAGGCAGATGAAAAAGCTGAAAGCTATGGTATTTTTCTGAGTCAAATGGCAAGGGTAGTTGCATTGGATGGTAATCTCTCAGAAGAAGACTTAAATTATATGAACCAGTTGCTGCCAATAGAAGAATATAAAACAACCTATACTCCTTGTTGTATTGATAATTTGAAATGGAGTCCGGACTTTCATAAGGAAGTGTTAGAAAATTCCTTCTTTAAAACATACCTTTCTATATTAGTTAAAAATCCAAAATTATGTTTTGAGGCGTGGGAACTACAGACGTTTGGATTTTGGAGCTTAAATCAGCCGGTCATCAATAATTTTGATGGTAACATTGTTGGGGGAGTTCCGCGTAATATTTATCCAGAATATGGTATGGGTATAGAAGGTTTAACATTAAAAACGGTGGATACAGATTCTGTGGCAGTACAACTCTATCCATATACAGCGAAGTGTGTTCCAATAGCTTATATACATTGGCTTTTGATAGGACTGGCGCTATTTGCATTAATAAGATATAATTGGAAACGGTTGGTAGTACTTTCGCCCGCACTTGGACTCATGGCAACACTTATTATTGCATCGCCTATTTATTATTGGCCGCGATATGGATTGGCGCAACAATTATTATTACCACTATTTATTATTATGATATTTGTAAAAGAGGGGGAACCAGTCAATGGATAAAATAGCAGTATTAATACCTTGTTATAACGAAAGTAAGACAATTGAAAAAGTAGTGAAGGATTTTAAAGAAGCTTTGCCAGAAGCTACAATCTATGTATTTGATAACAATTCATCCGATGGTACAGATGAAATTGCGCGTAAGGCTGGCGCAATTGTAAAGTATGAATATCAGCAGGGCAAGGGGAATGTCATACGTCGTATGTTCCGTGAGATTGATGCAGAGTGTTATATTATGACAGACGGAGATGATACATATCCGGCAGAAAGTGCCAGAGAGATGGCAGACTGTGTATTACATCGTCATGCGGATATGGTCGTTGGAGATCGCCTTTCTTCCACATATTTTGAGGAAAATAAGAGACCTTTCCACAATTTCGGTAATTCGATTGTGCGCAGTTCCATCAACAGTCTGTTCCATACGAATATCAAGGATATTATGACAGGATATCGTGCATTTAGTTATCAGTTTGTCAAGACGTTCCCTGTGTTATCCCAGGGATTTGAGATTGAGACAGAGATGAGCATTCATGCAGCAGATAAGAATATGTTTGTAGAGAATGTAATCATTGAATATAGAGACAGACCGGAGGGCAGCGAGTCCAAGCTGAATACATACAGTGACGGATTTAAAGTGCTTCGTACAATAGCAAGTCTGTTTCGTACTTATAAGCCAATGGCATTCTTTGGCGTAATTGCATTGATTTTGGCTATATTAGGTGTTGGGTTTATGGTTCCTGTGTTGATCGAATTTAATCAGACGGGGCTTGTTGCAAGATTTCCAACCCTTATTGTATGCGGTTTTGTGATTCTTGCTGCGATGGTATCTTTCTTTGCAGGGCTGCAGTTGCAGACAATTACAAGAAAGAACCGACAGGATTTTGAGATGGAATTACAGCATGTACATTATGAGTATGAACACTTAGATAAGTAAAGCTTGTTTTTGGGGGAAGAATGTTACAGAATAGTAATATCAGATGAATGAGAATAGATCATAGAAAGGTGTAAATCATGGGAAAAATAACAGTAACAGAGGATTGTAACGGAATCAAAGGATTGAAGGTGATTGAGCCAACAACATTTGGCGATGCTCGAGGATACTTCATGGAGACATACAATTACAATGATTTTGCAGCAGCAGGGATTGACTGTCAGTTTGTGCAGGACAACCAGTCTGCATCTAAAAAGGGTGTACTTCGTGGATTGCATTTCCAGATTAACTATCCACAGGATAAGTTAGTACGCGTAATCAATGGCGAAGTGTTTGATGTTGCAGTGGATTTACGTGAAGGTTCTGAGACCTTTGGCAAGTGGTATGGTGTGACATTGACAGCAGAGAACAAAAAGCAGTTTTTTATTCCAAAGGGATTTGCACATGGCTTTATTGTACTTTCGGATTATGCAGAGTTCTGCTACAAGGTTACCGATTTTTATCATCCAAACGATGAGGGTGGTTTGATGTGGAATGATCCGGATATCGGTGTAGAATGGCCAATGCCGGAAGGAATGACCGCAGAAGATCTGATTCTTTCTGACAAGGATAAAGTGAATTCCAGCTATAAGGATTATGTTGCGAGTAAATAATATAAGATAGAGATTATCTGAGCCAGCCCCTGGGGGCTGGCTTTTTTGCGCGAAAAACCAAGGCATTCGCGCGTAAAATGTTCAGAATCGACAAAGATAAGATAATGTCCTCTTGAGTGATAAATAAGGAGGGCGACGAAAATGAATATGTTTAATGTTATTGAACAGTGGCTGAAAAGTTTAGGTCATCGTTAAAAGCATGATAACCCCTTTTGTCTTTTTTTGATTTTACGTTATAATTAAGAAAAAACAAAAGGGGTCAAAGGATGAAGATTGTCTATTTACTATTAAGTAATTTTGAATATATTGGCCTGTTGCTCATGATGCTCTCACTGATTTCAGACGTAAAAATAACGAGAGACATCAGAAAATGGATAGGTGTGAGCGCTTTCATGGGAGTTGTGGTCGTGGGGAGTGCATATATCTACAGTATGAATATCATTTTCTTCCTGTTCCTGATGCTGTTGGTCGTGGTGATAGGAGTCTGCGTTGAAAATTTCAAATGGGGAATGTCAATAGATGTAGTGTTATCTGTGGTGCTGATAAGCATTTCGACACAACTATTGAAGATGATTGTTTTTGTTGCCTTGGCGTGGGGCGGCATAACCATTTCCGATGATTGGGCGAGTGTGGTGGCGCAGTTGGTGTTGCTGTTGATTGTGATAGCACTATATCGACATATACAAGCACAACATCCAGCGGAGTTGAAGAGCATTCCCATGAAATATCTTGCCATTTTTATGGTTGTATTAGCAGCGGACTGTATCAGCCTTACATATTGGGGAGAATATATCTTAGAAAATCCGCAGAACAATGATATGCGTTTGTGCCTGGCAACGTATGTTCTGATGGGCATAGGTGTTTTTGTGCAATTAGGACTCTTGATTGCACTGTATTTTTCGAGAAATGCTTATCGTACGCAGCAGGCAATGGCAAAACGCTATTTGGAAGAACAGGTAGCGTATTACCAATATTTGAGCGAACGTGAACAGAATACGAGAAGATTCCGCCATGATTTTAAATCGCATATGGCGATGGCAAAGCAATTATATCTGGATGGCAAACAAGAAGAGTTTGAAACGTATTTTCGCGAGATGACGGAGCGGATAGCAACGTTTGGGAATCGTGTGACCGTGAATAATGATATCGCAGATGCCATCATAAACCGCTATTATGACGAGGCAGAGCAAAATGGCATTATGATGGAAGTAGAGGGGCATTTCCCGGGAGTATGTTATATTTCGGCTTATGATTTGTGTACGGTGCTCTCGAATCTGCTTGGCAATGCAATTGATGCAGAAAAGGAAGCAGGAGGGAAGACGATATATTGTGGTGTGCGTTATGATGAAACGCAGATTTTTATCGTTGTAAAAAATGATTATATCAATACAATAAAACAAACGGACAATCGGTTTTTGTCGACGAAAGGAGGCTTGCGACATCAGGGATTTGGCATTGTGAATGTAAATGAGGTGGTTCGTAAAAATAAGGGGCATGTTGTTTATGATACAAAGAATTCCCGGTTTGTTGTACGATTAAGTTTATGCAATATGGAACAGAGTTCATAAAGATTGCTGTGGTGGATGATGAACCACTCTGGCAACAAAGGACAGTAGAGATTATTGAAAAAGAGTGCGGATTGGACGCACCACATATCGATTGCTATGCCAATGGACAGGCATTGCTTGACGCACAGATTTTTTATGATTTGTTATTTATGGATGTCGAGATGAAAGGTTTAGATGGTTTTGAGACGGCACAACGTTATCAAAGACAGTATAAATGCGCTAAAATTGCTATGCTGACATCGCATACGGAGTTGAGCAGGCGTGGCTACGTGATAAATGCATTTCGTTATATTGATAAGCAGTGTATGGAGCCGGAGGTAAAAGAAGCGCTTTTGACCATGCAGATTGTGAAGGAAAAAGAGCGTAGTGTCGAAGTAAATGTCGTGGGATTAGGTGTGATGCCAATTATGATCAAAGATATCATTTCGGTAAATATGAACCGACGGAACATCCTGATTCATACGCGAAAAGGCGACTATATCAGCAGCCTGACAATGCATGAGATTGAGGACATGTTAGATGGGTGTGGATTTTATCGAAGTCATCGTTCTTATTTGATTAATCTGGATGAGACACTGAATTATCAGGGGATGGATATTTTGATGAGCGATGGTTCGCGGGCTTATCTGAGTAAAGACAGGCGTGCGGAATTTAAAGACCGGTTATTATCGCACAAATATGAGATGGCAAATGGGTAAGGATCACTTACAGTCGATTGGCGCAAAAATCGACAGGTTTCACGCACGAAATTCTAGAAAAAGGAAAATGGGTGTTATGGTTTCCTGTGAGTTATGGAGTTTTTATAAGGGGACTGGAGGAAATGGACAAAATTACGATTGCTATTGCGGAGGATCAGGAATATACAAGAGAAACATTAGCGCGCATCGTAGAATCGCAAGAGGATTTTGCGTTGGTGGGTACGGCACAAAATGGAGAAGAAGCACTTCATTTACTACGTCAACACAATCCACAGATTCTACTTTTGGATATGCTGATGCCTCTGGTAGATGGCAAGGAAGTGATGCGTCAATTGAGAACGAATGATACCATTTCACCGGGAACCAAGGTAATTGTCGTGTCGGCTGCTGATAAGCGGGAATTGGCAGCGGAGATGTTTGCGATGGGGGCAATCTATTACATCGTAAAGCCATTTGATGAACAGACAATTATTCAAAGCATTCGTACAGCGCTGGATCAGGAAATCCTTTCGTATGATACCGGCTGGGAAAGTACGAAGACCGACACGCCGAAGAAGCCACTGGAACACCGTATTACAGAATTGATGCTTCTTCTCGGCGTGCCGGCACATTTGCGTGGCTACCAGTATTTGCGGGAAGCTATCTTTATCGTAGCTACACTTCCGGATACCAGACATCAGATCGCAAAAGTAGTTTATGAGCAAATCGCAGGGGAGCATGGTGTTACTGCAAGCACGGTGGAACGTGCTGTACGGCATGCCATAGAAACTGCATGGGGCCGGGGAGATATGGATACCATGGATCAGATTTTTGGTTACACGGTACAGGCGTCTAAGGGTCGTCCGACGAATACAGAGTATATTGCTGCAGTCGCAGATTACCTCAAATTAACAGAGGGTTCGGCAGAATTTTAGAATGTGATAAGAAGCTACTTGAGTCGGTAGTGTTAGGATGTTAAAATAATAGCACGAGAAGACGAGGTGGCATGCATGAAAGATAAGAATGCAAATACAATAGCCATATTGATGGCAACATACAATGGACAGTCATATATAAAAGAGATGCTGTATTCTCTTGAAAAGCAGACATATCAGGATTTCGTCTGTTATATTCATGATGATGGGTCTGCAGATGAGACAATGCATCTTTTACATGAATGGACACGGGAACATCCTTATCGGTTTGTACTCCTCGAAGGTAAGAGCCTGGGTTCTGCAAAGGATAATTTTCTATGGATGCTGTCACGAGTAGATGCGGCATATTATATGTTTGCAGATCAGGATGATGTGTGGGCGCCAGACAAAATAGAAAAATCCTTTCAGAAGATGAAACAATTAGAGGCACTATGTCAGGATGACTACGAGCCTTTTTGTGTGTTTACGGATATGCAGGTGGTAGATGATACATTGCATCCTATCGCGCCGTCATTTATCCGCTATATTGGACGTGATCCTTATCGTACATCCATGGCGCAGATTATTATGGACAACCCGGCAGCGGGCTGCACGATGCTTTTTAATCATGCACTGCGTATGTTGGCACTACAATTACAGGATAGTACGAAAGTGGAGATGCATGATGTGTGGGTGCTTGCACTTGCTGCAGCTTTTGGCACAGAACACATAGGTGTCATTGATGCGCCTTACGTATTGTACCGACAGCATGAGCATAATGAGATGGGAGCCAAGACCGAGAGTAAGGCAGATAAGATCAGACGTAATCTGCATGGTATGGTAAAGGGGAGCATTTGGCAGAAAAAGCGTGTCTTTTTACAGCAGGGAAGAGACCTGGCGGGACAAATGTGTCTTGTAGAAGGTCTTCCACAGCAGCAGAGGCAGATATTAGCAGATTTTTCTCGGGTGGGAGAATTACCGAAATTTAAGAGAATACAATTTTATAAAAAATATGGTTTTACAAGAAATCAGGGAACGATTTGGCTTTATTTATGGGTATAGATTTATTCCCTTTTCAAGTGGAGTAGAATAAGGAGAATTAGGGAAATGGATAAGATAAGAGTTGGAATAGCAGATGATAATGAGCTGTCGCGGGAGATGCTTCGTGTGATCACAGAATTAGATGACAGCTTAGAGATTGTAGGCGAGGCGGAAAATGGCATAGAAGCATGGGCACTTGTCAAAGAAGAAAAGCCGGATATCCTGCTATTAGATGTGGTGATGCCCCGTGGTGATGGATTAGAGGTGCTTGCCAAAGCAAGAGAAGAGGGAAATATAGATACCAAGTTTATTATGGTAAGTGCTGTGGGAGATGAGCGTACGGCAGCGGATGCAATGGCAAGAGGTGCAGATTATTATATCGTGAAGCCGTTTCGTGCCGAGGCTATCATACGTGAAATCAAGCGAAGTGCGGAACAAAAGAAGAGCGCAAAGACAGCGAATGTGGTGCCATGTGTTTACAGTAATCCACAGACAGAAGAAAAAGCCGGTATTCGGCATGAGATTACGCGCCTGTTATTAGCGGTGGGTGTTCCGGCACAGCTCAATGGATATCAATATCTGCGCGAGGCAATTCTTATGACGGTACAGGACGTGGAATATATTTCTTCTGTGACAAAGAAGCTTTACCCGATGCTTGCAGAACAGTTTAACGCAACACCGGGAAGCGTGGAACGCTCCATCCGTCATGCAATCGAGACATCCTGGTCACGCGGAAGTGTGGAAAAGATCGACGATATTTTTGGATATACCGTGGATGATTGTAAAGGAAAACCAACCAATTCCGAATTTATCGCGATGCTTGCAGACCATGTACGTATGGGGTACTGCAAACAAATATAAAAGTATAAGGAATGTGTTTTTTTGACACCCTATGGTAAAAGTGGTAAAATGCATTCATTCTGTAGATAAGTACTCCCTGTAGGAGGGGAATGAATGAGAAAAGAAGATATATTTGATCGGATTGTGTCTGTATCATGGCTCAGCTGGTTTCGCCCGATCTACTATAAATATCGCGAAATGTGGCTGTATGCCTTGTTTGGACTAGGCACAGTGCTCATCAATTTATTTGTATATTCTTTGTTTACCGAGAAAATTAATCTTGGCGTTTTAGTGGCAAATGCGATTGCATGGATTTTTGCCACTTTGTTTGCGTTTTATACCAATCGCCGCTGGGTGTTTATTTTTCATACGGAAGGACTTTATGCATTTTTTGTACAATTGAGTGGGTTCTGCTTAGGGCGATTGCTTACTCTGGGGATTGAAGAGTTCATGCTGTACATATGCATTGAGGTTTATCATTTGCCGAATATGCTGATTAAACTGATAGCACAAGTGATTGTGATTGCGTTAAATTATTTGTTTAGCAAGCTGGTTGTTTTTCGCAATCGGAAATAGGAGAGTCAGCGCATGACAAAAATACAAACAAACGAAAGACGATTTGTAGGAATTGTCTTTTTTATGAGTGTAATGATTAGGACGGTGCTGGGATGGTATTATCCCCGTACCGTCAATTGTTATCCGGATGAAGCCTTATATTTATCGGCTGCGGAAAGCTTATGGAATCATCATCAGGTGATGGCATTTCATATACCGATTGGCTTTGGAAAGATCGGCTACGCACTTCTGATCGCACCGGCATTCGTTTTTTCAAATGTATATATGCGAACGATGGCGATTGCAGTGATAAATGCTGTGGTGATGTCGCTTGGAGTTTTTCCAATCTATGCATTGGCGAAGTGCTTATTAAAAGAAGAAAGATATCGCAGATGGAGCGTTTTGTTTTACGCATTATCGGCGACCATGACCTATACCATGACTTACGTCAGTGAAGTGTTATTTGTACCCGTAATGGTATGGCTTATTTATCTATTGTATGGTCTGCTAACGGGGCTCTGGCAAGGCAAAAAGAAAATATACCGGAGTATTCTTGCAATCGCAGTGTGGTTCGTTGCATATCTGACAAAAGAGATCGCACTGGTAATTCCGACAGCGCTTGTTCTTTATTTTGTGACAGAAGGAATGCGTGGTGCTGTGCAGCGCAAGAAACAATCCGGTGGGAACGCATCCATAGAACAGAACGTAGAAAAAAAGAAAACAGGAAAATATATATTGGTACTGGCGGTAATGGCAGTGGCATGTGTGGGGATTTATTTCCTTTCCAATTATGGAACGCAGTATTACCAACTGGGATTTGATTTTTCCTTATTGCAGGAACGTTTCGGTTATCTGGTGTATGGCTGTATATTTTTTATCGTATGTACACTGATGGCATTTTTATTTCTGCCGGTGTTATATCCGTTGATTTATGGTAGATGCATGGAAGAACACGCAAGAAAACTATGCCGGTTTTTATGGTATGTGCTTCTTACAACGGCGTTCATTGTTTCTTATACGATCTATATCTATGAAGATTACCCGAGTGCAACACCGCGCGCACACGTGCGCTATGTGGAGTATCTGTTTGTGCCATTTCTGATGCTGCTGTTTCACTTGATCGAGCAGAAAAGACCACAATTTTCGTGGAAACAGGTGGGGGTTCTTAGCGGTATTTTAGGGGTGTGTTTTGTACTGTTTGTAGGATTCCATGGACAAACGATTGATCACACCATGCTTTTTTATGCACAGCTGTTTTCACAGGATGGACATGCCTTTTTGCCATATAAAGCAAGGCTTTGCATGCTGTTATTAATTGTTATAGTGGCAATTTTTACCTATCTGTTTTATAATAAGTACAAGTTTTTTGTATCATTATTGTTGTCAGGAATTTTGATCGCATCACTTGGCAATAATATATTATCCACATATGTGCAGTACAAAACACACACGCATGCCACGGAAGAGACGGCTGAGGCAGAGCAGGTGTTAGATTTTGTGCGCACACATGCGGATGTCAATATTGGGGTGTTAGAACCGAAGACGCATGATGAGCTGTTGGATACCTTTCTAATCGATTGTCATAACGTGCGTAACATCGGGATTGCTGACGGATGGTATTTTGTGCTTACCGGTGGTAATATGAAAAAAAATGGCCTGTTATGTGAGGGCGAAGTGGTAAAGAATACGGGATATGCTGCACCACAGACGCTGCAGTATATTTTTGTACGGGATGATGCTTACACAATCATAGAACCAGAGGCGATGACTGCAATAGAGACATACCCGGCGATTGGCTATACACTATATGAATTAAAGGATGAGGGACATTTGCCGGTCATGTTATGGGCAACCCCATAGTAGTTGTAATGTTTGTTGGCATTACAGAATAGGAGAGGAAGATTTATGACAAGAAACGAGGCAGAACTTATTTTAAAAGAACATGGACAGGAACATGTGCTCAGACATTTTGATGAGTTGTCTGAGGAAGCACAGCAGGGTCTGTTGACACAGATTTCCGAAGTGAATTGGGAGGATTTGGCACTTGCAGGTACTCAGGAGGGGATTCCGGTAGGAGAGCTTTCACCACTTGCAGCAATAGATATTGATGAAATCAAAAAGCGACGTGAAGAATTTGAGACAGCCGGTTACCGGGCAATCCGTGAAGGTAAGGTGGCAGCACTTTTGCTGGCCGGCGGTATGGGAACACGTCTTGGTTTAGATAAGCCAAAGGGAGAACTCAATGTGGGCGTGCATCGCACCCTGTATTTGTTTGAGTGCCTGATCAACAATCTGATGGATGTGACAAAAGTGGCAGGAACAACAATTCCGCTTTATATCATGACCAGTGAGAAGAACAACGACGATACCATCCGTTTCTTTGAAGAGCATGACTATTTTGGCTATCCAAAGGAGGATGTGGCATTCTTTGTACAGGAGATGGCAGCAGCTGTAGATTACGATGGTAAGCTTCTTTTAGAAGAGCCGGGACGCCTGGCAACATCACCAAATGGCAATGGCGGCTGGTTCTCTTCTTTGAAAAAAGCCGGTTTGCTTGCCGATGTACATAAGCGTGGCGTAGAGTGGATCAATATTTTTGCAGTAGATAATGTATTGCAGCGTATCTGTGATCCGGCATTTATTGGTGCAACCATTTTAAATGGTAAGGTCAGCGGCAGTAAGGTCGTACGCAAAGTAGACGCTTATGAAAAGATGGGAGTTCTCTGTCTGGAGGATGGAAAGCCATCGGTTGTGGAATACTATGAAATGAGCAAAGAAATGGCAGAAAGTACCGATGAAAAAGGGAATCTGCTGTATGCATTTGGGGTAATCCTCAATTATATTTTCCGTGTAGATAAGCTCGAGGAAATTGTGGAGCGTCATTTACCGGTTCACGTAGTAGAAAAGAAGATTCCATATATTGATGAGACAGGAACACTCATCAAACCGGAAGAACCAAATGGTTATAAGTTTGAGACACTTGTCGTTGACATGATTCGTATGATGGACGACAATCTGCCATATGAGGTAGAACGTGAAAAAGAATTTGCACCAATTAAGAACTTACATGGGGTAGATTCGCTGGATTCAGCAAGAGAATTATTAGAGAGGAATGGAGTAGAGTTATGATGAAGGTTTTCATCTGTCCGGAATGTGGATGGATTCGCACAGTATCACGCAGAAAAGAAGTGGAGTGCCACAAATGCAGCGGCGTGCAGATGCTGCCATCCCATTTGACCTTTGTAGAGTATTCACAGATGAGCGACGAGCAGCGCGATGATTATGCGCAAAGCTGGCTGTTCATTCATGGAAAAGCAAGAGCATAAGTTTTTTTACGACAGAGAAGACCGCAAGGAAGATCAGAAGACCTTGCAGGGAGTTATGAGCGTACAGGAGGAATGGATGTACCGAGAAGAAAAACGTAACTGGATGAAACATCTGGATTTTACGATTTTGGACATGCTCATGATGGAGCTGGCGCTCATTATAGCGTACGGCTGGAGATTTGAGCATGCATGGCTTTTTAATCATGAAATATATGTGCGTATAGCGGCAATCGCTTTGCTCATCGATGTATGTGTTGTCTTTTTTTCTGAATCTTATACCGGAGTATTGCGACGGAATAAGTATCAGGAATTGCGCAGCACCATAACACACTGTGGCGTTGTATGGGGCGGTGTTCTGGTGTATATGTATGCCACAAAGACATCTGTGCAGTATTCCAGACAGATGCTGTTTGTCTTTTTAGGAGTCTTTATCCTGCTATCCTATTTTGGAAGAGTGGTATTAAAGCGAGCAATTCGTAGGCGCAAGTTAGAAGATCAAAACAAAGCATGGATGCTTGTGGTTGCAGATACACATACAGTGGAGCAGTGCTTAGATGAGATTGCACATGACAAGTATACCGATTTTAAAGTATCTGGTGTGGTTGTGATTGATCGGGATATGCGTGGTGAGAAGATACAGGGGATTCCTGTTGTTGCCAGCGCAGATACATTTATGGAATATCTGCGTACGAATGTAGTAGACGAAGTATTTATCAATGGAAATACCAGATCTTCTGCGGAAGCGTTGGCAACGGAGATTGTGGAACTTGGGATTACCGCACACATCAGTTTGATCAATACAAAGCAGATGGTGCCAAACCGCCGCATAGAGAATTATGGTAACTATATCGTGCTGACATCCAGTATGCATATTGCAAATGCAAGACAGTTGTTTGTAAAACGATTGATGGATATCGTAGGTGGTCTGGTGGGACTGCTTTTGACTGCAATTGCGTTTGTGATTTTTGCTCCAATCATCAAAATCCAATCGCCGGGTCCTATCTTTTTTAAGCAGGTGCGTATTGGAAAAAATGGAAGACGCTTCAATTTCTATAAATTCCGCTCCATGTATATGGATGCCGAGGAGCGTAAGGCGGATCTGATGAAAGACAATGAAATGAACGGCAATATGTTTAAGATGGAGAACGATCCACGTATTATACCGATTGGTCATTTTATGCGTAAGTACTCCATTGATGAATTGCCACAGTTTTGGAATGTCTTAAAAGGTGATATGAGTCTGGTGGGAACTCGACCACCGACAGAAGATGAATTTTTAAACTACGAATATCATCACAAAGCCCGTCTGGGGATTAAGCCTGGACTGACTGGTATGTGGCAGGTAAGTGGCCGGAGTGATATCACAGATTTTGAGGATGTTGTGGCATTGGATACACAGTATATTTCCAACTGGTCACTGGGACTGGATGTGATGCTGTTATTTAAGACCGTAGGAGTTGTGCTTACAGGAAAGGGATCAAAATAATGGAAATGCCAGGAATTTCAGTCGTCATCTGGCTGCATGATACAAGAGAAGCTTATTTTAGAGATTTACTTGAATCCTTGGTTTCTCAGACGTATGACAGATGGGAACTCTATGTCTTAGACCAGAATCCTTCCATGGGATTTGCGGCTATGGTATCGGAGTTTTTTCCGGAAGATGACCGGGCACATTATCGAAAACTAAAAAACAATAAGGGGAGAGCCTATGCGTATAACATAGGCTCTCATTATGTACTTGCGGACTTTGGGAAAAAAGAAAAAGAACGTAGTGGAAACTATATCTTTTTTGTGGGGCAGCATGACCGTTTACAGGAGGATGCACTGCTTCAGATTGCCGGTGCATACCATCGTTATATGCAGCAGAATCAGGAAACTCCGTCTTTGATTTATACGGATCATGATATGCTTGTGGGAACCGATCGCATGGAACCGCATTTTAAACCGGGTTTGAATCGGGAACTCTTATTACATACGAACTATATCGGTAACCACTTTCTTGTCTCCAATGCGCTTATATACCAGTTGGGCGAGTTTCGGGAGAACCTGCAGGAAGCATGTATGTATGATTATCTGCTGCGTGTGACAGAACAGGATGCAAATGTATTTCGCATACCACTTCTTTTATATCATGAGAGAAAACGCATCCCTTTGCCACGGAAAGAGGAAAAGAAATGGAAGAAACGCTATGTGCAGGAGCATATGGTAGTTGCAGAAGCGGCACTAAAACGGCGGCAGATTGCCATAACAGGAGAACTGGTGCCATCACCCGATCAGAGTTGGTGGAACATTTCCTATGACGGAACGGATGTGATGCAGCATCCAAGAGATTATATGTTTTTACATGAACCGCAGGTGCGGCCGCTTTCACGAGGTAATCTACAAAAAATGTATGGTTACCTGCGGCAGGGGGATGTTGCTGTTGTGGGCGCGCGTTTTTTAAAAGGCGGATTTGCCATCGAAAACTGCGGCTTTATCTATGATACGCAGGCAAACATCTATCCGGCTTTTTACGATGCAAAGATCTATCGGCCGACATATGAAAATCTTGCCAGTATTCCGCGAGAGGTAAGCATGGTGGATTTCCGCTATTGTATGATCCATGCAAAAGTCTATCGGAAACTCGGTGGTTTTGATACAAATCTTTTTGGCAGAGAACAGATGCTTGATTTTTGTCTGCGGGCAAAGAAGGCAGGTTATCGTATTATTGTAGATCCTGGTATTCTTGTAAAAAGCCCGGGTAAACAGGCTGAAAGCACAGAGGAGTCACACCACCTTATGCTCGAAAAATGGACGGATGAGTGGCAAAAGACAGATGCATATTACAATCCGAATCTGCCGATGGGGCTGCATAATTACCGCCTGGATATAATGGGTGAGGAGGCCGGATACAATTCTTAAGAAATATGAACAAACGGTGGTATTTCTTGACGATGTGTTTTTTTTGGTATAAAATTTTAATTTGATATGTGCGTTTTTTCGAAAATGTTCGATGAGGGAGAATGAAATGGCGAAAAAAGAAATCTATAATATAGAAGTACCACAGGGGAATTCCGGCAAAAAGAGAAGCTCGAATACAAGAAATAATAACAATAGAAGTAATAACAAAAGAAACAGCAATAACGCGCGCGGATCCCGCCGCGATGAGGAAGAGGCGTTAAGAGGAAACAAAGGCAAGAAGAAGCTGACGCGCAGTCAGAAGCGCAGAAAAAAAAGAAAGACAATCCTGATCATTGAAGTGATTGTGCTTTTACTTCTTCTTGCAGCATTGTTCCTATGGTTAAAAGTAGGCTTGATCAATTGGGATGATCTGAAAGATTTAAAGACGAATGATCTGGATGAAGAGACGCAGGAGCTGCTTGATGATTATACAACGATTGCCTTGTTTGGTGTAGATAACCGTTCCAATGGTAACTACGATACGGGAAATAGTGATAGTATTATGATTTGCAGTATCAATAATAATACAAAGGAAGTAAAACTCGTCTCTGTATACCGTGATACCTGTCTGGATGTGGATGGAGATGAGACGTTCCGTAAGTGTAACTATGCGTACAATCATGGTGGTCCGCAAGCTGCAATTGAGATGCTCAACCGTAACCTCGATTTAAATATTCAAAAGTATGTTTCTGTCGATTTCTATGCTTTGGCAGAAGCGGTCGATGCACTGGGTGGTATCGAGCTTGATATTACCGATGAAGAAGCATCTTACATGAATGGAACGGGTGGTTATATTGCTATGACAGCAGAGATCACCGGTCGAAAAGGTGGCAATGTATCGGTAGGACATCAGACCGTAAATGGTGTACAGGCAGTGGCATATTGTCGTATCCGTTATACAGCTGGTGGAGATTTTGGTCGTGCAGAGCGTCAGAGAACCGTATTGGAACAGATGGTAGCGAAGCTGAACGACGCAGGCATAGGAGATTTGAACAATTTGGTGGATGCTGTCTTTGATGACATTGGCACGAACTTTACGATGTCGCAGATTATTTCCATGGCATCTTCTATGAAGGATTACCAGTTGGCAGGAACCGCAGGATTCCCATTTGCAAAGAGAACCGGTAACTTCGGTTCCCAGGGAAGTCTTGTAGTACCGTGTACGTTGGAATCCAATGTAAAACTTTTGCATGCATATCTATTTGACAATGAGGACGTACAGCTTTCGGATGACTTGAGAAAGATCAGTGACGGCATTGAGAATTACACGGGATATACGCAGGAGGATGCGCTGGATTATGGTTTCTAACAAGAAGTTGGGTATATTTGCATTATAATAAAAAAGAAACGATAGACAGAATCGTGGGACACGAGGATATGGAAGAGAGGGACAACAATGTGTGGAATAGTAGGATTTACAGGCAAACAGCAGGCAGCGCCAATTCTTTTGGACGGATTGTCAAAACTGGAATACAGAGGGTATGACTCTGCAGGTATCGCAGTCCGAAAAGATACAAACGAGACAATTGTCGTTAAGGCTAAAGGGAAGCTGAAAGTGTTAGCTGAGAAGACAGACGATGGAAAAGCTGTAAAGGGAACCTGTGGTATCGGTCATACAAGATGGGCGACCCATGGAGAACCTTCTGAAATCAATGCACACCCACATGTCAGCGATGATGGAAACGTTGTCGGTGTTCACAATGGTATTATCGAGAATTATCAGGAGCTCAAAGACAAACTGACGAAAAAGGGCTATGTCTTTTATTCACAGACAGATACCGAAGTGGCAATCAAATTGGTAGATTATTACTACAAAAAATACCTCGGTACACCAGTCGATGCCATCAATCATGCCATGGTTCGTATTCGTGGCTCTTATGCGCTTGAGATTATGTTCCGGGATTATCCGGGAGAAATCTATGTGGCACGTAAAGATAGCCCGATGATTATCGGTGTGACCGATGGTGAGTGTTATGTGGCATCCGATGTTCCGGCAATTCTTAAATATACAAGAAATGTATATTATATTGGAAACATGGAAATTGGACGTCTTGCCGATGGCCATGCTACGTTCTATAACCTGGATGGGGATGAGATTGAAAAAGCACCAGTGGAAATCACCTGGGATGCAGAAGCAGCGGAAAAAGGCGGCTTTGAACATTTCATGATGAAAGAGATTCATGAACAGCCAAAAGCCATTGCAGATACGCTTGGTTCTGTCATAAAAGATGGTAAGATTGACCTTTCCGTTGTTGGTCTTAGCGATGAAGATATCAAAAATACATCACAGATTTATATAGTAGCTTGTGGTAGTGCATATCATACCGGTGTTGTGACACAGTATGTGATGGAAGATTTGGCAAGAGTGCCGGTGCGCGTAGAAGTGGCATCGGAATTCCGTTATCGCAAGCCGATTCTGGATCCACATGGTCTTGTAATCGTTGTGAGCCAGTCCGGTGAGACGGCAGATACGCTTGCAGCACTGCGAGAAGCAAAAGAACAAGGCGTGAAGACACTTGGTATTGTAAATGTAGTGGGCTCATCCATTGCCAGAGAGGCAGACAGTGTGTTTTATACATTGGCAGGACCTGAGATTTCTGTAGCAACAACAAAGGCATATTCGGCACAGCTGATTGCCGGCTATGTGCTTTCTGTCCAGTTTGCAAAAGTACTGGGAAAGATTACAGAGGAGCAATATAGCGATTATATCGAACAGCTTCATACAATTCCGGATAAGATTGAAAAAATCATCGAAGATAAAGAGCGGTTGCAGTGGTTTGCGTCTAAACAGGTCAACGCGAAGGACATTTTCTTTATTGGACGTGGTGTTGATTATGCAATCAGCTTAGAGGGAAGCCTGAAGTTAAAAGAAATCAGTTATATCCACTCAGAAGCGTATGCAGCAGGAGAACTGAAGCATGGTACCATCAGTCTGATTGAGGATGGAACACTTGTGGTTGGTCTTTTGACCCAGAGTGACTTATACGAAAAGACAATCAGCAATATGGTAGAATGTAAGAGTCGTGGCGCATATCTGATGGGACTTACGACCTTTGGCAATTATGCGATTGAGGATGCCGTTGAATTTGCAACCTACATTCCAAAGATTGATGATCATTTCAGTGCGAGCCTTGCAGTGGTGCCATTGCAGCTTTTGGCATATTATGTATCGGTTGCAAAAGGATTGGATGTAGATAAACCACGTAACCTTGCCAAAAGTGTTACCGTTGAATAAAATATAAGTATGTAAAAAGGCTGTTGCTTTGCTGATGAAGCGCAGCTTTTTTCTATGCATAGACTTCAAAGAAAGTACCCTCTTTTATCACAAAGTTATCACAATTAACCAATACACTAGATAGCATAGTAAGGAGCCGAAAGGAGAAGGTACGAATGAGCGACTTTGATCAGAATACAAACGAAGAGAATACACAGAACAACCAGAACCATACAGAAGAACCTCATAGTTCTGTATATTCTTACAGCTACTCTGATATCAATCAGGGAGAAAATGATACAAATACTGGAGACACGGGATATCAGCAGGGAACAGCGCAGAATAGCAGTGCATACCAGCAGGGAACATATCAGGAAAATAACGCCTACGGACAGAACAGCAATCCATATGGCTATAATCCGTATGGCAGTTCTGAGAAGAAACACAGAGCATGGTCTCATGGACAGAGAATGCATCATGCAAGCGGCAATGGAAAGGTAAGGTCGTTTTTCGCAAAGGGACATTTCGGAAATAAATTGCTGAAGGTTGTTGCGATTGCACTTGTCTTTGGTCTTGTGGCAGGTGGAACCTTTAGTGGTGTGACTTATGCCATCAGTAAAAAGACAGGAAAGGATCTGACAACAGCTGCGGCGACAAAGACCTTGACGACAAGTGATGGATTAGGTGGCACAGCCGTATCTACGGCAACGACCGTATCAGATGTTTCAGATATTGCAAATAATGTGATGCCGGCGATTGTGGCGGTTACAAATGTATCCTATACCGAGTATCGCAGCATGTTTGGCCAGACAAGAACCTATGAAAGTGAATCAGCAGGCTCTGGAATTATTGTGAGCCAGGATGATGATTATTTATATATTGCAACAAACAATCACGTCGTATCCGGCGCAGAGTCTTTGACGATTACTTTTAATGATGGCAGCGCAGTGCCGGCAACCGTAAAAGGAACAGATGCATCCGTGGATCTTGCCGTAGTAGCGGTATCACGTTCTGACGTGGAAGACAGCACAATGGAGAAAATCAAAGTAGCAACGCTTGGTGATTCTGACCAGGCAAAGGTGGGAGAATCTGCCGTTGTCATTGGTAATGCGCTTGGCTATGGCCAGTCAGTAACGACAGGCGTCATCAGTGCACTCAGCCGTGAAGTACAGTTAGAAGACGAGTCGGGTAATACGGTGACAAGTACGCTGATGCAGACAGATGCAGCCGTCAATCCGGGAAATAGTGGTGGTGCACTTTTGAACATGAATGGGGAAGTGATTGGTATTGTTTCCGCAAAATATTCCGATACCAAAGTTGAGGGTATGGGATATGCGATTCCGATGTCTACCGCAAAAGACATCATCGAAACCATCATTAACCAGGAAGTTGTGTCGAATGACGAGGCATCCTATCTGGGCATTGCAGGGGTAGATGTTGCCAGCGATGTATCAAAACAGTACGATATGCCATCGGGTGTATATATTACGAGAGTAGCTTCCAATAGTGCGGCAAGCAAAGCCGGTATCAAAAAGGGCGATATCATCGTATCGTTTAACGGCAAAGAGGTAAGCTCTATGGATGAGATTTACAATGCAATGCAGTATCTCAAAGCCGGAACCAAAGTGGAGATTGTTTTGGCACAGGCTTCAAACAATTACGAAGAAAAGACGGTAGAAGTAACACTGACAAAGAAAAATTGATATGCAGGATCAGGGCGGGCTCTCTTTTGTGGAGAGACCCGCCTTTTATATTGCTAAAAATATAACAAACATTGTATGCGAAAATGGACGAAAATGTCGTGCGTTAGACTTGTTGCAGAAAACCGAGTATGATAATATTTAAATTGGTAAAGAAGTCTTTTTCTTTACAAACAGTTTGATGGAGGTTTTGCAAATGGAGAAGAAAAGAATCGTAATTGCATTAGGGCATGATGCTTTGGGGACAACACTTCCGGAGCAGCAGAAGGCATTGGTAAAAACAGCTAAGGCTGTGGCAGAATTTATTCGACAGGATTACCAGGTGGTAATTACACACAGTAATGGACCACAGGTAAGTATGATACATACCGCGATGTCTGAGTTTTGCAGATTATACCCGGAATATACAGCAACACCAATGTCGGTTTGTTCTGCAATGAGTCAGGGATATATCGGATATGATTTACAGAATGCGATTCGCAGTGAGCTCCTGAGCCATGGAATATATAAAACGGTATCTACAGTTTTGACACAGGTGATGGTAGATCCGTATGATGAAGCTTTCTACAAGCCGAGCAAGGTGATAGGTCGTGTGATGAGTGAAGAGGAAGCGGCAGAAGAAGAAAAGAAGGGCAACCATGTGGTGAAAGTGGACGGCGGATACAGACGTATCGTTGCGACACCAAAGCCAATGGATATTGTTGAACTCGATGCCATCAAGGCACTTTGTGATGCCGGACAGATTGTCATTGCCTGTGGCGGCGGCGGTATCCCGGTATTACAGCAGGATCATCATCTGAAGGGTGCAAGTGCAGTTATCGAAAAAGATACGATTGCCGGACATCTTGCAGATCAGCTGGATGCAGATATGCTTGTTATCTTAACAGGTGTCGATAAGGTGTGCCTCGGATTTGGAACAGAGCAGGAGAAGCCTTTGGATTACATGAGCATCAAAGACGCAGTAAGTTACATGGCAGCAGGTGAGTTTGAGGAAGGAACGATGCTTCCAAAGATTCAGGCAGCAGTGGATTACATTGGGGATTCTGCAATCCGCAAGGTATTGATTACCAAGCTTTCTGCAGAAGATGCTTCGATTGGTGGCAAGAATGGCACCATGATTGGTAAATAAGAGATAGGATTTAGAAAAGGAAAAAAGATGGAACAGATTAGAAAAACGAAGATTATTTGTACAATGGGACCTTCTACAGAGAAAGAAGGCGTACTTGAAAAATTGATGCTTGCAGGTATGAATGTAGCACGTTTTAACTTTTCACATGGAGATCATGAAGAACAATTGGGACGCTTGACAAAGTTGAGAGAGACCCGTGAGAAATTAGGTTTACCGGTGGCAGCACTTTTGGACACCAAAGGTCCGGAGATTCGTTTGCGCGAATTTGCTGAAGGTAAGGTTATGCTGGAAGCGGGACAGACCTTTACTTTGACAACAGAGGAAGTTGTTGGTGATGAGAAGCGTGTATCTATCAGTTATAAAGATCTGCCAAAAGATGTATCTGTGGGAACCCACATTTTGATTGATGATGGCTTGATTGCCATGACAGTAAAAGAAGTGACGGATCAGGATATTATTTGTGAAGTCATCAATGGTGGCAAGGTGTCCAACAAAAAGGGGGTGAATGTACCAAACGTAGAACTTTCTATGGATTATGTCAGCCCAAAAGATTATAAAGATATCATATTTGCAGTGAAGGAAGATTTCGATTTTATCGCGGCTTCCTTTGTAAGAACAGCAGCAGATGTAAAGCAGCTGCGTGATATTTTACATGAGCATGGTGGAGATCAGATCAAGATCATTGCAAAGATTGAAAACAACCAGGGTATTCAGAATATCGATCAGATTATTGAAGCAGCCGATGGTATCATGGTTGCCCGTGGTGATATGGGTGTTGAAATCCCAATCGAAGAAGTACCAATCATTCAGAAGATGATTATCAAAAAGGCATATCACGCTGGTAAAGTGGTTGTTACAGCGACACAGATGTTGGACTCTATGATGAGCCATCCAAGACCAACCAGAGCAGAAGCGACTGACGTTGCCAATGCCATTTATGATGGTACAAGTGCCATTATGCTTTCCGGAGAGACAGCAGCAGGTGACTATCCGGTAGAAGCAGTGGAGACGATGGTGCGTATTGCGTTGCGTACAGAGGCGGATATCAACTATATTTCACGTCTTCGTGCACGTAATACCAATGAGAAGCCAAGCATTACAGATGCCATTTCTCATACAGCATGTCTGATGGCAGGTGATTTGAATGCGACAAGCATTGTGACTGTTACAAAGTCTGGACGTACCGCACGTATGATTTCCAAATACCGTCCACAGAGTCCGATTATCGGCGGCTGTATGTCTGATAAGGTTTGCCGTCAGCTCAATCTTTCCTGGGGCGTCATTCCGCTGAAAGTCGAGGAAAAGCAGGATGCAGACGAACTGTTTGATCATGCACTCGAGCGTTCCAAGGAAGCCGGTTTGATCCAGGAAGGAGATACTGTGGTTCTTACCGCTGGTGTGCCTCTTGGAATTGCGGGTACGACGAACCTGTTAAAGGCACATATTGTCTAAACAGAATTTCAAATACAGTATGGTTTTTGCAGATGTTGATGCATAAACCATGTACATCCGTCATAGGATAAACCAAGTGAGAACCTGGGGAAGTCTATGGCGGGATATCAAAAGCATAAAAACAATAAAATCAGAGCAGGCCTGGCACTACTGGGTCTGCTCTGTCTTAGTATAGGGGTGGTGGGACAATATCGAAGCGATGCGCTTACAACATCAGCAAGTGTAGGTGGAAGAGAACTTCCGATTTACTGTGTGGATACCGATGAGAAAAAAGTGGCGCTATCGTTTGATGCGGCTTGGGGCAATGAGGATACAGCACGGATTTTGGAGATTTTAAAGAAGAATGATGTGCACGTGACTTTTTTTATGACAGGTGGCTGGGTAGATTCTTATCCGGAGGATGTGAAGGCACTTTATGAGGCGGGGCATGATCTGGGAAATCACAGCGAGAATCACAAGAATATGTCACAGCTTTCCGTAGAAGAATGTAAAAAAGAAGTGCAGCTGGTGCACGATAAGGTCAAGAAAATCACCGGCTATGATATGTTTTTGTTCCGTCCGCCATATGGTGACTATGACAATGAAGTGATTACAACGGTGCGGGAGATGGGCTATTATCCGATTCAATGGGATGTGGACAGTCTGGATTGGAAAAACTACGGCGTGTCTTCGATTGTGCAGACCGTTACCGAACATAAGCATCTGGGAAATGGCTCTATTATTCTGATGCACAACGGGGCGACATATACCGCAGACGCACTCGAGACGGTAATCACCAGCTTAAAAGACCAGGGCTATGAGATTGTGCCAATTTCCGAGTTGATTTATCGCGATGGCTATCATATGGATCACGAAGGCCGGCAGATTGCAGATGAAAAAAATAAAAACTAGCGTGCCAGGTTCTTTGCCTGAATGGACATAAGTTCATACATCTCATCCGGCGATTCCTGACAGCCGCCGTCCAACCACATGCGGATCATGGCAGTCAGTCCGGTATAATAGAAAGCTGCGCAGTATTCTGCCTGTCGCTTGGAGGTGATACCCTGGATAGCGGCATAGCGTTTCATACCATCGGAATGTCTGAAAGCGGAGACGGCTGACAGAAAAGGCAGTTGCGCGACCTTGGTCACATAGACCTGATAAAACGAGCGATACCTTAGGATGTGTTCAAATAAGGCTAGAAATGTGGCACGGTATAACTCATCGGTCAGATCCATATTCCTGATCAGCGTGCGATCTTCTTCGGCGAGTGCTAAGAACAATCGTTTTGCAACGGCATCAAAAAAGTGATCCATGTCGCCGAAATGCGAATAAAAGGTCGCACGCGTAATACCTGTTTTCTGACAGAGTAAGGAGATGGAAATATCTTCAAAAGCATATTCGTCTAATAGTTTTAAAAACATATCGCACATGAGTGCGTCAGTTTCCTGAAATTTCTTGTTGTTCTTTGTATTCATGAGCCAATACCCCTTATATCCATTGGATTTTTTACCATCATAACATGCATTTCGCAAAATGCCCACCTTATATCTGCGCTTTGTCTGCTTGTATCTTTTTATAATGATGCAGAGCAAAGGTGATGCCGAGCCCCAGCGCTGCAAAAGTTGCGATCGGCTGCGCCCATACGATGCCGCGGAATCCGGCAATGCGATCCAGGAGATAGAGTGCCGGGATAAAGATTAGACCCTGACGTAAAACGGATACAAAGAGGGCATAGGATGGCTTTTCGGTTGATTGTAAAAAGGTAGTACAGAGTTGGTAAAGACCAATGAAAGGACCGGAAAGTGTGCCGATGCTGATGACATAGACACCCAGAGGAATGATGGTAGCATCATCCAAAAAGGCTGCGACCAGAGTGGAGGCAAACCCACGACAGAGCAGGGTGAGTGCCAGACCAAGCAGGATGGTTGAGATGGCTGTCTTTTGGATTGTCTCGCGCATACGCTTCCAGTTCTTAGCACCGTAGCTATAGGAAATGATGGGCTGGACACCCATAGCAACACCGATCTGTAACATGCCGATAATCATAGTGGCACGTCCTGCAACAGACAGGGCAGCTACATAATGGTCGCCGTGTGCCACCAGAAGATTATTTTCAAAGATGCCGGAGATACTGTTTAAAAGTGTGCTGATACCGGACGGCAGACCGATGGCGAGGACAGATGCCGCAATGCCGGAAGCAAAGGTAAAATCGCGCAGGTGGATCGTGGTGTGCTGACATTTTTTTGTAATAAAGAGGATGTAGAAAACGCTGCTGCTGACAGTACCGATCAGTGTTGCGATGGCAGCCCCCGGAATCCCCATACCAAGTACTAAGATAAAGATAGGATCTAAAATGATATTTAAAATGGTGCCAAGGAGATTACCGACCATTGCAGACACTGCCGCACCCTCACAACGGATTACCTGACCGGTAGCGGTGTTTAGCATGGTAAGCGGTGCACCCAGCATGATAAGCGTCAGATAGGAAGCGGCATAACCGCGGGTGTTGACACTGGTGCCGATCAGATTCAGGATAGGATTCTGAAAGAGCAGTATGATGGCGCCGTAGGCAAAGCCCATAAGGATGGAAAAGTAAAAGGCAAAACTGGAATAACGGGCAACCTTGGAATTGTCTCCGCGCCCCATGGCAACCGAGATACAGGAAGATGCTCCGGTACCAATCATGCTGCCAAAGGCGGACAAGATGGTTGTCAGCGGCATGCAGAGGGAAAGGCCGGTTACCTTATAGGGATCGTTTAACTGCCCAATGAAATAGATGTCAGCCATATTGTAGATGACCATGATTAAAATGGTGAGTATGGCAGGCAGACACATCTTGGACATTAGTTTCCAGATCGACTCCTTTGCAAAAATATTTGGATCCAAACGTTTTTGGTTTTTCATACGAAGATACCTCATTTATTTTTTGATATAAACTATACAACTGTATAAATAATTATAAAGCATAAAATTAGTTTTGCAAGAGGAAGATAGATGATTTTTACAAGAAGATCTATTAATTTAAAATTATAATTATGAAATTTTTCTAAAGTAAGGCAATTGACACCATAGTTAGAATGTGCTAACATATCAATAACGTTAGAGAGTGCTAACCATTGTTATCTAGATGGAACATGCATTTTCTTTTTTGAGCATGAGTTAGCTCGCTCTAACAAAAGTTATATTCGTATACATATAAGGAAGGTGATACATATGATGCCGCTTGCTATGGCAACAAAGGGAGAAGAACAGCTGATTAAAAAAGTCGGTGGGAAAGAAGAAACGCGGTTGTTTTTGGAAAAGCTAGGCTTTGTGCCAGGGTCAAAAGTCAGCGTTGTTTCGGAGGCAGACGGAAATGTCATTATCAATGTCAAGGATTCACGCGTGGCAATTGGAAAAGAAATGGCACTGAAAATTATGGTTTAAATCGTACGGAGTAAGTATGTTTTAAATATAGGAAAAAGGCAAAGGAAAGGAAGTCACAGGATGAAAACACTACGAGATGTGAAGGTGGGACAGTCCGCCGTTGTTGCAAAGATCAACGGAGAGGGCGCAACCAAAAGAAGGATTATGGACATGGGAATTACGAAGGGTGTTGAGGTTTACGTGCGAAAAGTAGCACCACTTGGTGACCCGATTGAAATTACCGTAAGAGGATATGAGTTGTCTCTTCGAAAAGAAGACGCAGCACGAATTGATGTGAAGGAGGACTAAGAACATGGCAGTACGTATTGCGTTAGCAGGTAATCCAAACTGTGGTAAGACTACACTGTTTAATGCACTCACCGGTTCCAATCAGTTTGTGGGAAACTGGCCGGGTGTTACCGTAGAAAAGAAAGAAGGAAAATATAAAGGAAATAAGGATGTTACCATCACGGACTTGCCGGGTATTTATTCTTTATCTCCTTATACGCTGGAAGAAGTGGTTGCCAGAAATTATCTGATTGATGAGCATCCGGATGCAATTTTAAACATTGTGGATGGAACCAACCTGGAGCGAAACCTCTATCTGACGACACAGCTCGTAGAACTCGGTATTCCGGTTGTTGTAGCAATCAACATGATTGATGTCGTTGCAAAAAATGGAGATAAAATTAACGCAAAAAGATTGGCAGAAGAGCTTGGCGTGGAAGTGGTTGAGATTTCGGCGCTGAAAGGTACTGGCGTAGAAGATGCAGCTATGCGTGCAATCGCAGCGACATCTAAGAAAACGCAGAAAGCGAAGCATTCATTCAGTGGTTCGGTAGAACATGCATTTGCACATATTGAAGAGTTGTGCCTGCATCAGATTGCGGACGAAAATATGCAGCGTTGGTATGCAATCAAGTTGTTTGAACGCGATGCCAAAGTACAGGAAAAACTGGGACTTTCGCCGGAGATTATTTCACATATTGAAAAAGATATTGTTTCCTGCGAAGAGGAACTTGATGATGACGCAGAATCCATCATCACGGGTGAGCGCTACAACTACATAGGAACGATTATCAATGATTGTATCAAAAAAGCACATGCAGGTGCACTTACAACATCGGATAAAATCGACCGCATTGTGACAAACCGTATTTTGGGACTTCCAATCTTTGCAGCTGTTATGTGGTTGGTGTATTATGTATCTATTACAACCGTTGGTGGATTCCTTACGGATTGGACAAATGATGTACTTTTTGGTGAGATTATTCCACCGGCCATCGAAGGGTTTTTGACATCAATCCAATGTGCTGACTGGTTACAGGGATTGATCTTAGATGGTATTGTTGCCGGTGTTGGCGCAGTCCTTGGATTCGTTCCTCAGATGTTAGTACTCTTCATCTTCTTAGGTTTCCTCGAGGGATGCGGTTACATGGCGCGTGTTGCCTTCGTTATGGATAGAATTTTCCGTAAGTTTGGTCTTTCCGGAAAATCCTTCATCCCAATGTTGATTGGTACAGGATGCGGCGTTCCCGGCATTATGGCAAGCAGAACCATCGAAAATGACCGTGACCGTAAGATGACGATTATGACAACAACCTTTATTCCGTGTGGAGCAAAGCTGCCGATCATTGCTTTGATTGCCGGTGCGTTTTTCGATAACGCAGGTTGGGTTTCATGGAGTGCATATTTCATAGGTATGGCGGCTATCATCTGCTCCGGTATCATCTTAAAGAAGACAAAGATGTTCTCCGGCGATCCGGCACCATTTGTCATGGAACTTCCTGCTTACCACTGGCCAACTGTTGGCAGTGTACTTCGCAGCATGTGGGAGCGTGGCTGGTCCTTCATCAAGAAGGCCGGTACCATCATTTTACTGTCTACCATCGTACTTTGGTTCCTGATGAGTTTTGGCTGGATTGATGGATCCTTTGGAATGCTCGAAGCAGAGCAGCTGGATGCAAGTATTCTTGCTAAGATTGGTTCAGCGATTGCCTGGATTTTTGCACCACTTGGATGGACACAGGCAGGACAGGGCTGGAAGATGGCAGTTGCAGCCGTATCCGGACTGATTGCAAAGGAAAATGTCGTTGCTACCTTTGGTATGCTTTATGGTTTTGCAGAAGTGGCAGAAGATGGTTCCGAAGTATGGGGCAATCTGGCGCAGGTGATGACACCAATCGCTGCTTACGGTTATCTGGTATTTAACCTTCTCTGTGCACCATGTTTTGCAGCTATGGGTGCTATCAAAAGAGAGATGAACAATCCAAAGTGGTTCTGGTTTGCTATCGGATACCAGTGTGTACTTGCTTATATCGTAGCTATGTGCATCTATCAGATTGGAACACTCGTTAGTGTGGGAACGTTTGGATTTGGAACAGTTGTTGCTTTTATCTTTGTGATTGGATTCATTTACCTGTTATTCCGCAAGGATAAATATGCAGCAATCAATCAATAATAATATTTAGGCTTACCTAAGCCTGCTTGGAGGCGAAAAGTATGGGAACTGCGATTGTTTTACTAATTTTAGTCTGTGTTGTTTCAGCAATTTTACATCATCTGATTAAACGTAAAAAATCCGGACAGGGTATCTGTTCGTGTGGCACGGGAAGTTGTGGCGGCTGCAGTGCATGCAAGCCTCCACAGCAAAATGAAAAATGAAAGAGGTAGACGAACCATAGCCTTATGCGATATGATGATAACAAGAATGTTACAAGGAGAGTAGGGCATGGCAGAGCAGATTAAGTTTTCTGTAGTGGTTCCGGCATACAATGTAGAAAAAGATTTGCCGGCACTTTTGCAGAACTTATTGGGGCAGACATATAACAGTTTCGAAGTGATTGTTGTGGATGATTGTGCGACGGATGAGACAGGAAAAGTGGCGGATTCGTATCTGCAGGCATTCCGTGGAAAACAGGTGGATTATGTGGTGATTCATAAGCCACAAAACGAGGGCTTGAGCATGGCGCGCAATACCGGCATTTCACATGCGGCAGGTGATTATATTCTGTTTTTGGATGCGGATGATACGGTGGAAAAAAATTTGCTGCAAAGGGTTTCCGATGCACTGCAAAAGCAACGTGCTGATCTGGTGCTTTATGGCTATACCGAGGATTACTATGAAAAGGGACAGCTTTCCTATCAGGTGAAAAAGAATCCCGAACTTCATTATTTTTCTAACGAGAATACAGAGAATTCCGAAGTGTGGCAACAACCACTTGCTTATGCATATCCGTATCTCGTAGAACTCGAGCATGAGACAATGTTTGGGTATGCATGGAACAAAGCGTATCGCCTGGCATTTTTGCGCGAGCAGCAGTTGTCCTTTCAGACAATCGTGCATATTGAGGATATTTTATTCAATCTGCAAGTCGCTGGTGCCATGCAGTCTATGATTACGATTCCGGATGCACTCTATCATTATGCAAATCGCGGACAAAGCCGTTTGACCGGTAAATATCTGCCGGAATATTTTGCACTGCAAAAGACACGAGTACAAGCGTTTTTGGATATGCAGACAAAGAAGCTGGATCAGGTGACGGATGACGTCCTGCAACAGAAGACAAAAGGTCTGAAAGATTTGGATCTTGGTGCCTGGCGTATGCGTTTGTACGAAGTGATGGCGGGCGTATATTTCCGTTCATTCCAGTCTTCTATGGTTAGAAGCATACAGCACGCAGATGCAAGGCGTGAGACAATAGCGCGTGCGCGGGCAGAGCTGGAAAGTCCTCTTTATGGGAGACTGCGTCGTTATTTGCCGGAAGAAGGTCATGTGGCAAAAGCATTATATGCACCGCTGGTGCGTGGAGATGTCGAGGGGGCATATCGCAGAGCGAAAGAAATTGCCTGGGCAAAAGAACATCTGTCAGGCGTGTATGTAAAATTAAAACAGAATCGATAAAAGACAAAAAGAAAAGAATCTGGTGAGGGTGTTCCTTGCCAGATTCTTTCTTTAAATAGGTTTGAAAAGAAGAAAACATTATTCTGCTGTACTCTGCATCATATAGTTCATAATACGCTTTACGTCTTCTGCTTCATGTGCAATGATTTCCATCTCTGGGATGCTTGAGCTGGATGAGAAAACGGTTGTGAGTGAAATCAACTGACATAATTTAGATTTCAGATTCAGACGGTCTCCATCAGCTGTTACAAGTTCTACCTGTCCTTCGCAGGAATCGATTACTTTTAAGAATTCTTCTGGGTTTTCAATGTTCATTACCTTCATAAACGGAATCTCCTTTTTGTGTATTGTCGTCTACCAACATTTGACGATATTTTTTTTATGGTAACATTATACAACGGTAAAGATGGCTGCGTCAATGAAAACTAAACGATGAAAAATTCGCCAATGTACGTACGAAACTATGGAAAATTCGCTAAATTGTGTTATACTATAGACAGTTGTTTATTTGGAGGTAGGAAGAATGACGGAGATGGGTTTTTTGATCTTTTTTGCTATACTGATTTTATTTGTTGTGATTGTAGCCGTGGTTGTTGTGGTATCAGCGGTAGCCGGAGCGAGTGCAGCGGTTGCGAATACGATTGCAGATGATGACGATGGTGATGCATGATTACGTTACTGTGGGAAGAACGAGGAATATTGCGTGATTACGTTACTGTGAGAAGACGAAGGACACTGCGAGAGTGAGGATGCTCTACAGTGTCCTTTTACGTTGTTTCTATAGTGTGCTATAATGAAAAAAATATGACTTGGAGAGAGATTTATGACGACAAAGATCATCATTGCGATGCACAAACCATATAAAACGCCAGAGGAATCGGTTTATCTGCCACTGCATGTGGGAGCCGAAGGAAAAGATATGATTCCGGGGCTTACCCGCGATGATACAGGCGAGAATATATCGTCTAAGAATCCGATGTATTGTGAGCTGACAGGCCTTTATTGGGCGTGGAAGAATCTGGATGCAGATGCGATTGGGCTGGTGCATTACCGGAGATACTTTACCGTCAAAGACCGTAGTTTTCAAAAGAAGCATGCAAATGATTTGATGGCGTGTGTACTTTGTTCGTCAGAAACAGAAGCGCTCATGGAGCAGTATGACATTGTTGTGCCGACAAAGCGTAAGTATTATATCGAATCGTTGTATTCACATTATGCGCATACGCTCGATGCAAAGCATTTAGATCTGGCGCAGCAGGTGATTCACAAGCAGTGTCCAGCGTATGATACGGCATGCAAAAAAGTATACGCATCGACCTGGGGCTATATGTTTAATATGTGTATCATGCGAAAAGAATACCTGGATGCGTATTGCAGCTGGCTGTTTCCGATTTTGGCAGAATTAGAGGTGGAAATGCAGGGGGAGTTAGCGCATATGAGTGCGTTTGAAGCGCGATTGTTTGGGCGTGTCAGTGAGATTTTATTTAATGTATGGCTGATGCATGCGCAGGAGGAGGACACGGCACCACGTGTACATGAAGTCGCAACGATGCATATGGAGCCCATCAATTGGGTGAAAAAAGGCGGTGCCTTTTTGAGGGCAAAGTTCTTTGGGAAGAAATACGGAGCGAGTTTCTAATGAAAGTAAGTGTGATTACTGCCTTTTACAAAGGCAATGCCTATATGGCGGATTATAAAAGAATGATACGCGCCAACCAGTGCCATCTGAAAAAAGGAGATGAACTGGAAGTGCTGATCATCAACGACAGCCCGGAGGAACATGTTGTCCTGCCGGAAGACGGCGGCGATTGTAATATCTTTATCTACGATCAGAAGCAAAACGGTGGGATTCATGCAGCGCGTGTGCGCGGGCTGTCTCTTTGCACAGGTGACTATGTGATTTTTCTCGATCAGGATGACCGTTTGCGGGAGGATGCGGTTGCAACGTTTATTGCGGCCATGAAAAAATACCAGACGAAAGCAGATAGGGTGCTCGTTTCAAATGCGGTTATGGAGCAAAAAGATGGCGAAGTTTTCTGGTATCGCACTGTCTACCATAAGAAGCTTGTCGGTGATTATAAGACGTATCTGCGCGTGGGAAATCAGATTGTTTCGCCGGGACAATGCCTGATCCCCAAAGCAGGCATACCATCGTTTTGGACAACACACATCTGTAAAAAGAACGGTTCGGATGATTATTTTTTGTGGCTTCTTTTATTGGCGCAAAAAACGCCATTTTCTTTTGTGGATGAGCCGCTTTATGTGCACCATTATACGGCACAAAATCTGTCGGCAGATGCCAAAAAGATGGATGCATCGTCCTATGAATTTATTACATATCTGGAGACAGAGAGGGCAATCGGTGAAAAGGATATTGCACTGCTGCGCCGGACAATTCGTTACAAGGATGCCTTTCGCAGTAGTGGCATGGCGAAAAAGGCGGTTTTGACTTTACAAAATCTGGATATTTTTATACCGAACTTTATTTTCAAAATGCGCAGCAAAACACCATATGGATTTAATCGGGAATAGGCAAAATCACAGTTGATTTTTCCCTTATTTCCCGATAAGATAATATAGATAAGATGGTAACATAGGCTAGGAATAAAAACTGCCTATGCAGAAAGGATAATATAGATAACATGAGTAAGGAATTAGCAAAGACTTATGACCCAAGTGGGTTGGAAGACAGACTATACAAAAAGTGGGAGGACAATGGATATTTCCATGCAGAGGTAGATCGCAGCAAAAAGCCGTTTACCATCGTTATGCCACCTCCTAATATCACAGGACAGCTCCATATGGGACATGCCCTCGATAACACAATGCAGGATATTTTGATCCGCTACAAGAGAATGCAGGGATACAATGCTCTTTGGCAGCCGGGAACAGACCATGCAGCGATTGCTACAGAGGTAAAGGTGATTGAGCATTTAAAAGAACAGGGTGTCTCCAAGGATGATCTTGGTCGTGATGGCTTTTTGGACGAATGCTGGAAGTGGCGAGAAGAATACGGCGGACGTATCATCAAGCAGCTGAAGCGTATGGGTTCTTCTGCTGACTGGGAAAGAGAACGCTTTACTATGGACGAAGGCTGTTCTAAGGCCGTTGAGGAAGTCTTTGTTAAGTTATATAACGAGGGCTATATTTACAAGGGCAACCGTATCATCAACTGGTGTCCGGTTTGCCAGACATCGATTTCAGATGCAGAGGTAGAACACGTAGAGCAGGGTGGCCACTTCTGGCACATGAAATACGAGATTGTCGGAGAGCCTGGAAGATACGTGGAATTTGCAACAACACGTCCGGAGACCATGCTTGGCGATACTGCAGTGGCAGTCAACCCGGCAGATGAAAGATATCAGGATATCATTGGAAAGACTGTTATGCTTCCATTTATGAATCGTGAGATCCCGGTTGTAGCAGACGAATATGTAGATATGGAATTTGGAACAGGTGTGGTTAAGATCACACCGGCACATGACCCGAACGATTTCGAGGTTGGTAAGCGCCATAATCTTCCGGTCATCAATATTTTAAATGACGATGCTACCATCAACAGCAATGGTGGTGAATTCGAAGGTATGGATCGCTATGAAGCCCGCAAGGTCATCGTTGAGAAGATGGATGAGATGGGACTTCTTGTTGGCATTGAAGATCACGTACATAACGTAGGAACACATGACAGATGTAAGACCACCGTTGAGCCGATGGTTAAGCCACAGTGGTTTGTTGCCATGGAAGAATTGGCAAAACCTGCCGTAGAGGCAATCAAGACAGGGGAATTGCAGTTTGTTCCAAAGAATTACGATAAGACATATTTACACTGGTTAGAGAACATTCGTGACTGGTGTATTTCCAGGCAGTTATGGTGGGGACATCGTATTCCTGCTTACTATTGCCAGGACTGCGGTGAGACTGTAGTTGCACGTGCATCAGAAGCACCGGTGAAGTGTCCGAAGTGTGGCGGCGTTCACATGAAGCAGGATGAGGATACCTTAGATACCTGGTTCTCATCTGCACTTTGGCCATTCTCAACCCTTGGCTGGCCGGAAAAGACAGAAGATCTGGATTACTTCTATCCGACCGATGTCTTAGTTACCGGATACGATATTATCTTTTTCTGGGTTGTACGTATGGTATTCTCCGGCTATGCACATACCGGAAAGTCACCATTCCATACCGTATTGATTCACGGATTAGTGCGTGATTCCCAGGGACGTAAGATGAGTAAGTCTCTTGGCAATGGTATTGATCCATTGGAAGTGATTGATAAATATGGTGCAGATGCCTTGCGTCTGACCCTGATTACCGGAAATGCACCGGGAAATGATATGCGTTTCTATTGGGAGCGTGTAGAGCAGAGCCGTAACTTTGCGAATAAAGTATGGAATGCATCGCGATTCATTTTGATGAACTTAGAAGGCGTAGAATTAAGCCAGCCGGCAGAAGAAGATCTTGCCGTAGCTGACAAATGGATTCTTTCCCAGGTCAACACCCTGGCAAAGGACGTTACCGAGAATATGGATAAATATGAACTCGGTATTGCTGTTCAGAAGGTGTACAACTTTATCTGGGATGAGTTCTGTGACTGGTATATCGAGATTGTAAAGCCTCGTATGTATCGCAAAGATGAGGATATGGTTTCTGCAAATGCAGCGCTTTGGACATTAAAGAAGGTACTTACGGATGCATTACAGCTGTTACATCCATTTATGCCATTTATTACAGAAGAAATCTTCTGCACACTTCATCCGGAAGAAGAGACCATTATGATGACGGCATGGCCAGAATACGATGCATCGCGTCATTATCCGGAAGAAGAAGCTATGATTGCCAGAGCAAAAGATGTTGTACGTGGTATGCGTAATCTTCGCACCGATATGGATGTACCACCAAGCCGTAAGGCAAAGATCATCATCACTTCAGAAGATGAAAAGGTACGTCAGATTTTTACCGATATTGTAGAATCTTATCAGACACTTGCCGGTGCAACAGAAGTTTTAGTACAGGCAGGGACAGACAGCGTACCGGAAGATGCTGTTTCTGTGGTGATTCCGGATGCCGTTATGTATATTCCACTCGAAGATTTAGTGGATTTTGAAAAAGAAAAAGAAAGACTGACAAAAGAAAAAGCCAAATTGGAAAAAGAACTTGCGCGTAGTAAGGGAATGCTTTCCAATGAAAGATTCTTAAGCAAAGCTCCTGCCGATAAGGTTGCAGAAGAACGTGCAAAAATGGATAAATATCAACAGATGATGGATGATGTTGTTGCGCGCCTTGCACAGATGAAATAATCATCAATCATTTGGGGGAGAACGATATGAGTACGCCACAGACACCTTACATGAAAAAACCTAAATTTCATATTGACCCGAAGGGAATGTTTGCGACGATATGCTTTCCGTCTCCGGATGTGGATGAAGCTGCTCCGGCGTATGATATCGATACGCTGGAAAAGCTTCTGGCGAGCGAAGGGATTATTTACGGCATTGACGGTAATATGCTGGCTTCTTTGAGCAAGGATATTCCATACGATACCGAATTGATTGTCGCGGTGGGGAAGGAACCCGTTGAGGGCACAAATGGCTATTACGAATATCATTTTAGCCAGGATTTTTCCAAAAAACCGACCATTCGTCCGGATGGTTCGGCAGACTTTTTAAGCATTAAGGTTATAGAAGTCGTACATGAAGGCGATTTGATTGCGACGTATCATCCGGCGGTTCACGGAACCCCAGGTATGAATGTGCGTGGCAAGGAAGTTGAGCCACATATGATGCGTGATATGCCTCCGATGGGTGGTCGTGGTTTCCATCGATCTGAAGACAATATATATTATTATGCAGATATGGACGGCAAGATTGTCCTACACGGAAACCGTATCAATATTTCCCCGGTGTATGAGATTGACCAGGATGCCGATATGAGTGTGGGAAACATTGACTTTAGGGGTGATGTGGTAATTCATGGTGGCGTTAAAAATGGCATCCGTATTCAGGCGAGTGGTTCCATTACCGTTGACGGACTGGTGGAGCTGTGTGATTTGCGTGCGGGAAAGGATATTTTCCTTTTGAGTGGTGTCAAAGGTGGCGAGCGCACCACCATTCATGCGGATGGAAACATTACCGCAGAATTTATAGAATATGCGATTGTCTCCTGCAAGGGAAATTTACATGCAGATGTGCTTTTTAATTGCCTTGTCAATTGCGATTCGAAGGTGATTACGACGGCAGGAAAGCGCTCGGCTATCATTGGTGGTTATGTGACTGCAGTGCAGGGTGTATCGTCTCTTATTATTGGCAACAAATTTGGTACCGTGACCCATGTTATGGTGGGGATTGATGAAGAACGCATCAAGGAAATGGCAGATTTGTCAGATAAGATACGACAACTGGAAGTGAATATTTCCAAAATTAAGCAGGGAATCGAGGATTTTGACCTTCTTTCTGAGAAGAAGGGTGTTTCCTATAAAGAAGATCCAAGACGTATGCAGCTTTTGCGTGTGAAGATTCGCGACGAGGCGATTGTGGCGGAAGCACATGTCCGTTATGAGGAACTCAAAGCACTCATGGAGATTGGACGCAAAGCAACGGTGCGTGTATACGATACCGTATATGCAGGTGTGACGGTTCGTCTGATGGATCAATATGCGCAGATGACAGATTTTCAAAAATGCATTGAATTTGTGAAGACAATGACAGGGATTCGCATGGAACCGCTGTTGGATCCAGTACCGGAGGAATAGAAGTCCTGATGACAGAATTTGACGGAATGTTCACAAATGTTCGTTATGATAGGAATGTAGTACAGTAATTGGAGGCTGAGATGATAGATTTTGAAGAAGAACTGAAAAAGTTTGAGCCAAGCATGGAAGTAGAAGAGGCAGAAGAAGAAATTAAAAAGCGTGATTTGACAGATATGACAGATATTCTTCGCCAGATGACAGAACAGAGAATGGGGAGATAAAAGCAGACATGAAGTGTTATATGTGTGGCACCCTAGTGGATCAGGAAAAAGTATGTCCGCATTGTGGTAGCGATTTGAAAATTTATCGCGTTATTTTGGCTTCATCCAATCTGTTGTACAATACAGGATTGGAGCAGGCACAGGTGCGTGATCTGTCTGGCGCAATTGTTTCTTTGAAAAAAAGCCTGAAGTACAATAAGTACAACACGAAGGCGCGTAATCTGTTAGGACTCGTTTATTTTGAACTGGGCGAGACGGTGCTTGCGTTGAGTGAATGGGTGATCAGCAAGAACTTAGAACCGGATAATCCGATGGCAGATCGTTATCTCGATGAAATACAAAATACACCGGGGATGTTAGATAAGCTGAACCAGACGACAAAAAAATACAATCAGGCACTGCTCTACTGTAAGCAGGGGAGCCGTGATCTTGCGACGATTCAGTTGCGAAAAGTGTTGAGTTTAAATCCAAAGTTTGTGGCAGGTCATCAGCTGTTGGCGCTGCTTTACATTCAGGATGGCAAATACAACGAGGCCCGCAAGGAATTAAACATCGCAAACAAAATTGACGTGCGTAATACGACGACACTTCGCTATTCCAGAGAAGTGCGGGACAAATTAAAAGAACAGAATCAAAAACGGAAAAAACCGAAAAAAGATGATGTGGTATCTTTTCAGGATGGCAATGACACCATTGTGATGCCAAACAGTTCTTTCCGTGACATGATTGACAGCACCAGAGCGAGTGTTGTCAATATCCTCGTAGGTCTTGTCCTTGGTCTGTTGATCTGTTTCTTTCTGGTAATACCAACCATTCGTCAGAGAGCCTCAGAAAATGCAGCAGCATCATTGGTAGATACGAATGAAGAACTGACAAACAGTGCTTCCAATGTCAGCAGTCTGAAGAAGAAGGTAGAAGAGCTGAACCAGGAGTTGGAAAAATATACCGGGAAAGCGGATGCTGTGGGATCATATGAGAAGCTGATGGAAGCAAAAGAATTCTTTGATGCAAATAATCTGGATAAAGCCGGAGAATCACTGAATTCCGTCAATCGTGATCTTTTGTCTGCGCGTGGGCAGGCAATGTATGATGTGATTCATGCGGCTGTTTATGCAAAGATTTTGGAAGAGACCTATAATACAGCAGAACAGGCATATTGGAAGGAAGATTACAATGCGGCAAAAGAAAGCTTTGCTCAGGTTGTATTTATAGATCAGACCTATCATAATGGGGATGCACTTTTCTATTTAGCAGAGTCACAGTGGAATACCTGGGATTTTGATAATGCAAAAGAGACATACCAGAAGGTCATCGACCAATATCCAAATACCAACCATGCGAGAACGGCGCAGGAACGTATCGATAATTATAATCAGATTCAGGAAAATAGCGACAATGCATCGGATAATACCAATAGTCGCGGTCATGAATAGAATAAAGACAAACACAAAAGACGTAAGGGAACGAATTCCTTTGCGTCTTTTTCTTTTTGAAAAAAGGGAGTTAGAGCAGGAGGACAAGCAGTATGGAATACAAATTTGAAATTGGACAAGGAAAATTACGCGTGGTTGTGCCAAGGGAGCTGGATCATCATTTGGCGGTGCAGCTCAAAGAAGAGGCGGATCTTCTGATTGAAACATACCATGTGAAGACACTTGTTTTTGATTTTAGCAACACAGAATTTATGGATAGCTCGGGAATTGGCGTGCTGATTGGGCGCAGCAGAAATTTAAGCTTTTCCGGAGGAAACGTTGTGGCAGTGAATCTGAGCCCGCGTGTGGAGCAGATCTTTCGCATCTCCGGATTACAGCGGCTGATTACCGTATTGCCGGCAGAGACGAAGCAGGAGGTGTAGGGATGGAAAATCGCTATGACGGTAACATTTGATGCTATTTCGGAAAATGAGGCATTTGCACGTATGGTTGTCAGTGCATTTTTGGTGGGAGCCAATCCCATGGTAAGTGAGTTAGATGATGTCAAAACAGCGGTTTCTGAGGCTGTTACCAATGCAATTATTCACGGTTATGAAGAAAAAGTGGGATATGTACTGATGCGCTGTATCTTAAAAGAGAAACAGCTGACGGTCTGTGTGCAGGATTTTGGACAAGGCATTGCAGATATTGCCCGGGCAAGAGAACCTTTTTATACAACGAAGCCGGAATTAGAACGCTCTGGGATGGGATTTGCCTTTATGGAGACATTTATGGACCACGTGGAGGTTACCTCGGAAATTGGCGTGGGAACTACGGTGACAATGACAAAACAGCTGCAGGATCAGACGTGATATGGATGCACTGAAAGAAAGAATGTTACGTGCACAGAGAGGAGATCAGGAAGAACGCGAAAAACTGGTGGTTGAAAATATACCCCTCGTGTGGAGTATGGTAGGCCGGTTTGGCTCTTCGGGAAAAGAAAAGGAAGAACTCTTTCAGATTGGGATGATTGGGCTGCTTCATGCCATTGACCGCTTTGATACGACATATGATGTGAAGTTTTCGACGTATGCAGTTCCGCTTATTATCGGGGAAATGCGGAAATTTGTGCGGGATGATACACCAATCAAAGTCTCGCGGACCATTGTGGAACATAGAAAACAAATCATGAAACTGCAGCAGGAGAAACAGGATATATCCGTGGAAGAAATGGCGAGGTGCACAGGGTTATCACAGGAAGATGTGGTGCTTGCGCTTGGCAGCAGCCGACCGGTAGGCTCTCTTTATGATGCGGCGTACGATTCGGGAGAAGGCGAGGTGCTTTTGATTGACCAGCTGCAGGAAAAGGGGAAACCGATGGAACAGCAGGTGATGGAAAAAGAGATGGTAACGCTGGCATTGAAATCGCTTTCTGCAGAGGAAGAACAGCTGATCCGGCTGCGCTTTTTTGAAAATATGACGCAGACGCAAATCGGAGAGCAATTGCATATGACGCAGGTGCAGGTCTCTAGGCAGGAAAAGAGGATTCTGAAGAAAATGCGTGAGTTTATAAAAATTTAATAAAAGTTTTTGATTGTTTTCTTGAATCTGAAAGAAGCATCATGTAGAGTTATACATAGAAATGGATAACTGTGGCATATTTTATGGGATACAGGGTACATAGGACAATCAAAGGAGTACATAAGCATGAAAAACTGGATCAAAGAGCATAAGAAAACATGCATTTTGTTAGGAATCCTTGCGCTTGTTATTGTGATTGCAGTCATAGCCGGAATGGTTTTCGGTGGAAAGAAACAGACGGATCAGCAAGAAGACACAGCGACAGTGGAAAAAAGAACATTGATGGAAAGCGTGTCAGCAACAGGGACATTCGTTGCGGCGGACGAAGATAAGGTTTCTTCTGATACAACAGGAGTGGAAGTGTTAGCTGTCAATGTGGAAGTGGGAGATACCGTTTCTGCCGGTGATGTGATTGCAGTACTAGACAGCGCGGATTTACAGAAAAATCTTGACGATGCGAATAAAAGTCTTTCAGATACGAATGAGCAGACACAGCGCACAAAGGACAGTGCAAAGCGCAATTTAGAGCAGGCAGGCAAGACCAGGGATGAGGATCTTGCAGATGTGGATACCAATATTTCAGATGCTTATGATGAGTGGCAGAGTGCGGAAAATAATTATAATGCATCAGTGACATCGTATCAGGAGGCGGTAGCACTGGCAGACAGCATTGCTGATAAGACAAGCACAGCATACACCAATGCAAGCGCACAGGTGAATACCTTAAAGCGTCAGGTGGATACCGATCGAAGAACTGCAGATACAAAAAAAGAGACATACGATCGTCTGATGGCACAGAGAGAAGACTCGATCAAGCGGATCAACGATACATATCAGGATCAGGTGGATTCGTATAACAATACAATGGATTCCACCGAGGATTCCGGAAAGACACAGAAAGAGCGCATCGAAGATATTCAAAAGCAGATGGATGGCACTGTGGTAAAGGCAGCTACGAGTGGACTTGTGACAGCTGTGAACGTGGAAGTGGGAGATACCTACAATGGCAATGTCATTGCTGTGATTGATAATGTGGATTCTTTTGACATTACCACAGAGATTGATGAGTACGATATCAATCGTATTGCAGTAGGACAGGAAGTCATCATCAAGACCAATGCGACAGGTGATGAGGAGCTGTCTGGTGTGGTAAAAAAGGTATCGCCGATTGCAACGGGAAGTACAAGTGGCGATCTGGGCAGCAGCCTTGGAGGATTGGATTTGGGAAGTATTATGGGAAGTGGTTCCTCTTCATCGTTTAGCTCCGGCAACAGCAAGGATGAGGTGACATTTACCGTAACCATTGGCGTTGCGACCCAGAGTGATAAGCTGCGCATTGGTATGACGGCAAAACTGAATATTATATTGCAAAAGAATGAGAAGGTGTTATCTGTTCCATACAATGCGGTACAGACCGATGATGATGGTGCAACGTATTATGTACAGAAAGTAACCGGAAAACAGGAAGATGGCTCTTATAAGACAAAGAAGATAAAGGTAGATAAGGGAATTGAGAGTGATTATTACACAGAAATTATCAATTCCGGTCTCAAGGAGGGAGACAGTGTGATTGTGCCTGCGACAGAAAAACAGAATAGTTTAGAGGATATGATTAACAAGTCAGGTTCTATGGGAGGTGTATAATGGGGCGCACGATCATAGAACTGCAGGATATCTACAAACGTTTTTATATCGGTACGCCTAATGAACTTGAAGTGCTGCATGGGATATCCATCCATGTGACAGAGGGGGAATTTGTCTCCATTGTAGGTGCTTCCGGTTCCGGAAAATCAACGCTTATGAATATCATCGGAGCGCTCGATCGCCCGACAGAAGGGCAGTATACCTTAGATGGTGTGGATATGATTGCGGCAAAAGATGCAGAATTGTCGAAAATCCGCAATCGAAAGATCGGGTTTGTGTTCCAGACGTATAACCTCATTTCAAAAACAAATGCCTTAAAAAATGTGGAGATGCCCATGCTTTATGCAGGAATACCGGGCAAACAGCGCATTGCAAGAGCAAAGGAGCTGCTTGAACTTGTCGGGATGGAAGAACGTATGAAACATTTGCCGGAGGAGCTTTCCGGTGGGCAAAAGCAGCGCGTGGCGATTGCGCGTGCTATGGCAAATGACCCTGCAATTATTCTGGCGGATGAGCCGACCGGGGCGCTCGATTCTACGACGGGGCGTATGGTTATGGATCTTTTCCATAAATTGCACGAAGAAGAGGGAAAGACGATTGTTCTTATTACGCATTCACCGGAGCTGGCGGAGGAGACGGAGCGTATCATAACAATCAAGGATGGAAACGTCCTTGGAGAGAGGAAGGGCACAGCAAGATGATGATGGTTTATGAAAATATTCGTCTGGCACTTTTTAGTTTAAAAGCCAACAAAATGCGTGCGCTTCTGACCATGTTAGGAATTATCATTGGTATCGGCTCGGTGATCGCTATTATGACGGTTGGTGATTCTGTGACATCGACGGTGGCAGAATCGATGAGCTCTCTTGGAGCAAATAACGTGACAGTAAGTCTGGAAGAACGCAAAGATGATGAGGACGAAAATGCATCCATGATGGGGATGAGCTGGGATTCATCGAGTGATGAAAATGCGAAACAGCCGACGCAAAAGGATTATATGACATCCGATATGCTCAGACAGATGAAAGAGACATTTGGAGATGGCATCAAAGCGTATTCCATTACAGAACAGGTGGGAACTGGTGAATTACAGCAAAATGCAGAGAGTGGTAAGGCAAATGTTTCTGTTATGGGAACAAGTCTGGGATATTTTCTGGCAAACGATATCAGTCTGGTGCAGGGTTCCTTTTTCAGCGAGGAAGAACTTGAAAATGGGGCTATGGTAGCGCTTATATCAGAAGATGCATTGGAGGATCTTTTTCACGGAGATGCGAATGCAGCAGTAGGAACGACTATGACGGTATCGGTCAATGATAAATATTACAATCTCATCATTGAAGGCGTTTACGCAAAGGATGAAGATGAAGCGATGGATATGTATTCCATGTTTATGGCAAGCGATGCCACGAATCTGTATATTCCATTGAAAACGGCGCAAAACATCAATCATACGAGCGGCTATCAGACGTTGACGGTGGTGGTGGATCCCAACCAGAATCCGGATCAGCTGGCGGCAGATATGGAATCGTATTTTGATAATATTTATAGGAACAATCGTGATTTTCGTGTGAAAGCAACCAGTATGGCTTCTATGGTATCCATCATGGAGAAAATGATGGGAACCATTACGACAGCGATTGCTTTGATTGGTGGCATTGCGCTGGTGGTAGGTGGTATCGGTGTTATGAACATTATGCTGGTATCCATCACGGAGCGTACCAGAGAAATCGGAACGCGAAAGGCACTAGGTGCACCAAATTCATCCATTCGTCTGCAATTTATCATAGAATCGATTGTGATTTGCCTCATTGGCGGAGCAATCGGGATTATTGTGGGCTGTATCGGCGGTATTGCGGCAGCCAACTATATCGGGGCAAGTGCGGTTCCATCCGTGCGCAGCATCCTGATTTCGCTTGGATTTTCCATGGCAATTGGCGTCTTTTTTGGCTATTATCCGGCCAACAAGGCGGCAAAGCTTAATCCAATCGACGCATTACGGTATGAATAAATAAATTTTTACACAAAGGAAAAGAGGGAGAAAAGATGTATCGTGAAATTTCAAAGTTAATCATGTATGGTGATATGGACAAGGACTGTATTTTATATCAGTTTGGCGAGATTTTCCGCAGCTATGAGAACCATACAAAGGATCATGCACAGTTGATTCAGGATATTTATACCCAGGTCAAAAGACTTCTGGTGGTTGCGACAGATTATGGATTTGACCATAATCTCTGGCACAATTATCTGGCATTTTATCTGGTGACAAACGAAAATCCATTTTCCATCACCTGTGAAAAGGTGGGAGCCAACGATGGCAGTGTGAATCACTTCGCAAAGAATGATTTTTCTGTGATCAAGAATCTTTTTGACTATGATTTTTCAAAAATTGAGGCAGACCTTGGTATTGATTGTTTTTCACAGTTATCCGATTATCATTCCATTCAGAAAAAGGAACTCATGTATAATAAAAACGTGAGCGAAAAGATTATCGCACTTTCCGCAAAGCTGGAAGCGGCAGAGGATGTAGATGCGTTCTTTGATGCTGTGACCGGCTTTTATAAGGACTATGGCGTTGGTATGTTTGGCTTGAATAAGGCGTTCCGCATCAAGGAAAAGGATGAGGGGGATGTTGAGTTTGTTGCCATCAACAACATGGATAAAGTCATGTTGGACGATCTGATCGGCTATGAAATCCAGAAAAAGAAGCTTGTGGATAATACCAGAGCTTTTGTGGAAGGCAGAGCCGCCAACAATGTTCTGCTCTTTGGCGACAGTGGTACGGGCAAATCAACGAGTATCAAGGCAATTGTCAATGAATTTTACCCGGATGGCTTGCGCATGATCGAAATCTACAAGCATCAGTTCAAAGACCTTTCGAACGTCATTGCAAGCATCAAGAACCGTAACTATAAGTTTATCATTTATATGGATGACCTTTCTTTTGAGGAATTTGAGATCGAGTACAAATTCTTAAAGGCTGTTATCGAGGGCGGCGTGGAGACAAGACCGGACAACATCTTAATCTATGCCACATCGAACCGCAGACATCTCATTAAAGAGACATGGAACGATCGTAATGATGTTGAAACACAGAATGGTATGCATAGATCTGATACCATGGAAGAAAAATTATCTCTCGTCAACCGCTTTGGTGTTACGATCAATTACTCGAAACCGAGCCAGAAAGAATACTTCCATATCGTTGTGGAACTGGCAAGAAAGAATGGCATAACAGAAGAGCAGATGAGTGACGAGCAGCTGCGTGCAGAAGCAAATAAATGGGAACTCAGCCACGGCGGCATCTCAGGAAGAACAGCCCAGCAGTTTATCAATTACATATTGGGAACTTTGTAGAAGGGGCTATCATGTGGCAAAAGAAAAGACTACATGGGATGTAAAAATATACATCCTATGTAGTCTTTTTTGTTATGGCGACGAGAAAAATACATCGAAGCCCATGTTTTACTTGCTTAGCTTACAGAAATCTGGCGCAGCTGGTTGTCTAAGGCGTTTAGTTCATCATCTGAAATCTTGCCATAGGCAAGTAAGTCACGTAACTTCATATCACTGACCATGGAAGAACCGTTGCTGTCATCGAAAGCAGCGCTCATACCCTTTGCCTGCTCGGACAGACCGGCGATCAAATTATCAATCATTGGTGCTAAGAGTGCGGAAGCTTCCGGAATGGCCATCACATGTGCAAAAGTACAGTCGACGGTCAGATAATCCAGGTAATTGTCATTGATATGGGCAGGACAGAGCGGTTCTGTCATACCTTCGAGTGTGCATTCGCCAAAAATGTCTTTTAACCAGCCAATACTGTCTTCCACCCAATGTGGTACGCGGGAACAGATGGTTTGTGGACGCGTGTCCTGAATACTGCTTTCGCATGTGGAAAAACCATGTGGTCCATAAGCATAAATATGACTTTCAAAGGCAACACCGTTGTCTGATAAAGCACGCATAAAATCAATGGAATTGTTGATCGGAACCATGCTGTCGGTGCGTGTTGCAAAGACAAAGCAAGGTGGTGTTTTCCGGTCTACAGCGGAGATGGTCTCCGGTGCATTTGGATTGCAGGCCTGTACATGCTGACTGGTTACAGCATATCCTAAAATAGCAGCATTTGGGCGGTTCTGTGCAAGTGTTGCCGCAGCGGTTGCCAGATGGCCACCAGCGGAAAAACCAATAACTGCAATCTTATCTTCGTAGATATGCCAGGTGTCTGCATGAGAGCGGATCAGTGTCATTGCCTGTTCGTAATCATTGAGCGGATTTGGCCATGTGCAATCATCCATAACAGAGTAGCGTAGAACAAAAGCGTGATATCCGGCTTTTGCAAAAGCAAAGGCGACAGGGTCAGCTTCGCGGTCAGAACACATCTGATAAGCCCCACCCGGAAGAATCAGTACAGCCGGGCGCTTAGCGACACAGCCGAATCCTTCCCCACAATCTTGGATGTAAGTTGTCAGTGTGACATTTCTTTCTTCATTTAAGGTCAATACTTCTGTATTCATGAAAAATCCTCCTTGTATCTATCAGTCATTTACTAAGATACCATTATAAATGATTTTCTCTTTTTACACCAGATAATATATGCGATGATACCGGTGATGGTCTCCGCAATCGGAAAAGCCATCCATACGCCTGTGGCATCAAAGAAACGGCTGAGCACAAATGCAGCAGGCATGATAACGATAGCGTAGCGCAACAAGGAAATGATTAAGGATGGGAGTCCCATACCAATACCTTCGAGCGCACCGGAAGTGGTTACGGATATAGCAGAAACGATAAAGCCAATACTGATGATGTGCAGGGCTTCTACGCCAAGCGAAAGCGTGTTGGTGTTTGTGGTAAAGAGTCCAAATAAGCGCTCCGGCATAATCCAGGAGAGGGTTGTTCCTAATATCATGAGAAATACGGTAAGTGCAAGACCGGTCGCATAAATGTTGCGTACACGTTTGCCTTCGCCTGCGCCGTAATTGTATCCAACGAGAGGTCGGATACCCTGAACAATACCGGTGGCAGACAGATAGATAAATGTCTGTAATTTGTAATACACACCAAGTACCATGACATACGTCTCTGAAAAACCGGCTAAAATAGCATTTAACACAGAGATTAAGAAGGACGGCAGCGCCATGTTGAGTGTTGCCGGGATTCCTACGCCGTAGAGTCTTTTCAGAATCGAAGCATCTGGTTTGCAGTCAGCAACGGTAATATGAACAACGCGGGGCTTGCGATAGTAAAAAATGAAATAAGCAACCAGCGTCAGAACCTGACCGGATCCGGTTGCGAAGGCAGCACCCCAGATGCCCCATTTTGGAAAAGGACCAATGCCAAAAATGAGAAGTGGATCCAAAATAATATTTGTTACAAAGCCTACCAACATGCAGACCATTGTTTCTTTCATCCAGCCGATTGCCTGGAAAATTTTCTCATAGGTAATACCAACGGTGACGACAGGCGCAAACAAAAAGACCAGATTGGCATACGTCAAAGCGAGAGAGAGCACATTGGCATTGCTTGTGTACATGGACAAAAAGCTCTTCATGCCAAGAAGCCCCAAAATGGTTAAAAGAATACCGTGGATGAGGTTGAAAAATACGCCCTGACTTGCAGCGAGATCTGCTGTCTTTTGCTCCTTTGCACCGAGGAAAAAGGCAATGGCAGCATTGATACCGACACCAAAGCCGACGGCGACAGAGGTGATGATATTTTGCGCGGGAAACACAAGAGAGAGGGCTGTCATGGCATCCTCACTCAGCTTTGCGATGAAATAGCTGTCAATGATGTTGTAGAGAGAATTGACTGCCATGGAAACGACCATGGGAAGTGCCATGGAAAGTACCAGTGGCAGTATTTTCTTTTCTTTCATAAATGTCTGATTCATGTTTGTATATCCTTTCGAAATTAAATAAAGGCACAAAAAAATCGCCAGCAGCAAAATGAAGTGTACATTCTACTGTGGCGAAAAAAGTCTATGCCTGAAAAGTCCACATCCCACAAAGCGAAAACTATGTAGGTTTTAGGAGTTCATTATATAGGGAGAAGGCAGATGTGTCAATGGGATATTGCGCGTGGGAAGATCGTGTGTACACAAAACATGTGATCTTTTTCATAAATATCAATCATGCCATTATGCTTGGAAACGATCATGCGGACGCTTTTTAATCCAAGTCCATGTTCTGCGGAATTACCTTTCGTGGTTTGAAGTTGTGGATTTTTGTCTAATATGGAATCTGTAATATAATTTTGTATCACGGTGCTTATGATGTGTTCATTTTCAGTTACTTCAAACCTGATGCAACGGTTTTTTGGATCTTCCATCTGTTCAGCCTCTATGGCATTATCCAGAAGATTGGAAACGGCAATCATGTAATCCATGTTCTGGTAGCGGGGATCCAATGCAACTTGCATATGCAAAATAATAAGGTTCTCCTGGCAAATAGGTAGTTTGGTGTGCAGGATCGCATCCAACATTTTATTGTCGGTGTAAGAAATTTCTGTACTTTCTGGTACGGAATTTAGTAATTCATTGATATTCATAAGAACATCTTGTGTTTTTCCGTCTTCAAGCAGTATGCGATAGTTTAAAAGAAGGCGTTTTATATCATGCTTTGTAATGCGGATAAGATCATATTTCTTTTCTATTTCCTGGAATTGTTTTTCCTGCTCTGTAATCTGCATTTTCAATAGAGAATTTTCCAAGTGATTTTCTTGTTCCTTTGATTGCAGACTGAGAAGATGCAAACCAATCACTGTCGTTGGAAGAATACTAAAGGAAATGAGCAGACAAATCCAATTTAGCGCTGTGTGGGATGGTGCAAAATATACGAGGATGATATGCACCAGAAAAGCAACGATAAAATCAGATAGAAAAAAGAGAACAGAGATACCAAGTCCGGGATGATTTTCGTGTGACTTGTGCGAAAACAATCTTTTTAGATAGTATAAGATCATAAATTCTATGGTGTAGTTGACAAAGATGTAAAGGACGCGGATATAACTTCCGCTGGTATATAAAGCTTCCTGTGTATAAGCACCGGGTAAAAGGAAAAGGTTGGTCACAAAAGTGGTCAGCAGGATATCGGTCAGGTTAAAAAGAAGCAGAAGTAATATTTTTTGCCATATGGTTCCCTGATAAAAAAGAATGAGGACGGCAAGGGATATGACCATGGCAATGATAGAAAAAGCAGTATTGGAAAGGTATGTATGCGGAATACATCCCAAACATATTTCAAGTCCACCGATGGCAATGAGATAATATAAACGAAAATGGGTGGAATGTTGGAAAAAAATATCTGCACTGAAACAGAAAAAAATAAAGGTCAGTGCAAGTGCAGCGAGTTCCACAAAGTTAAATAGTAAGGACATGAGAGTGACTCCTTTCCCATTCCATATAAGTGTTATGAAATGTCTGGATACAACTACGAGAAAGAAAAAGTTGCGTATTATCCGTTAAAATGACGGAATTATTATAAGGGATTTTGACATGCTCTAGATTGATTATACACCCTTGGTGAATGCGACAAAAGCTATGTTGGCTCAAAAGTGGCTCATAAGAGGAGAGCTTGTCCCGTGTATGGATTTCCCGCTCAAAGCAATGAAAGATTAGGTAATGCCCTTTGACGTCAACATAGCGGATGTGATCCAAATCAACGAGGACAGGAGTCCCCTTCTCGGTGAGTTCCAACTGGAATGGTTTGATCGTTTTCTGGTGAAAATCCAGAAATGCCACGAGGGCTTCACTTAGTTCTTCCGTGAGCATTTCCTTGCGGATATAACGCAATGGGGTATAACGGAGTGATTGAAATACATAATGATCAAGACTGCTGATAAAGATGATTGCCTGACGTTTGGCATCAATCTTGGCTCGCAGCAAGGAGGCAAGTTCTAAACCGGATTGCTCTGGCATTTGAATATCAAGGAAAATTAAATCTAAAGAAGAAAAATCCATTGCAAGTAGTTGATTTCCGGAGGAAAACAAAGATATGCTGATAGATTCATTCGTATTGGCAAAAAATTGTTCGATTTTCGTTTGAAGATAATCAGAGAAGATTAAATCATCATCACAAATCCCAATATGTATCATAGCTCAAAACTCCTTTGGTATATTGTGTAGCTTCATTATACATTATACGATGAATTTTGAAATGTAAAATAACAGAATACAGCCAGAATCTGACAGAATCCTGCCAACACGTTGTCAGAGGCGATAAGTTTTGCTATATCTGAAATCAAGGAGGAAAGGTCATGTCTTTGGAAGAAAAAGTGATAGAAATGAGTGCCCCAAAGAAGAGAAGGATTGCTCTTGGATGTGGTTTACTTGCAATAGCAATATATGTGATTGGATACATATGTACGCGAAATGGCTTGGTCTTGCAAATCTATAATGAAACAGAACAGGACATTTCAGGATTATATATTACATGTGGCAGTGCAGATGATAAACAAATAATACCGACAATAAGAAAAGGACAGCACATTAAAGTTCAATATAACCAAGATCAATATTCGGAAACAGCCGTTTGGATTTCTTATTACGACAAGAATCAAGAGGAACAAACATACCTATTAGTTGGTTATATGGAGAAAAATCAGGCAATTCTTTCAAGGATTACTATAACTAATGTTGATGATAGCGGAGTTCTACAAATAAAGGAAAAACAGATATTAGATTTTTAGATTACAGGGAGAAAATAAATGAGTGTCCCAAAGAAGAGAAGGGGAAAATCCAGCATACGACTTACGGCAATTGCTGGTTGCAGCGTACTTTTGTTAGGTGTGGTTACATATTCTGTTTGCCATCCTGGACAGGAGATACTTGTAACTGGGCATGATGAGACGGGGGAATCTATGAAGGAGATTCCCTCGTCCTATCAGTTAGAGATTAGTGATAATAAAAAGATTAATGCAAAAGTAGTTGTACCGGATGCCGTAAGTGAAAAGGGATATCACAGTGCCACAGCAAAGATGATTACATTAGATGAGGAATACTTATACCAATACTTTGATGGTCAATACCATATTACGGAGAAAGAAAAAGTCGAGAACGGCGCGGACGAAAACGATTGTATTTATTATGGAAGCACGGATGGTGCTGCAATGTTTCTTTATGGAAATACCATATATGGAGTGGATATGGAAACGCAGTTACAGACAGATATTATATCGACGATTCGGGATATAGATGATGAGATGTATAATGGCAATCGTTTTCCGAGGGAGGAGAGTCTGGAAAAATTTTCAATAGAGGAGTGCGATAAGAGAGTTTCAGATTTTCTTGATGAGGCGGGGAATGTTTGCCCGATACAGATTTTTCATCGTACACTGGATGCGGATATTTTGGCAGAAGAAGCCTATGCATTACAGGATGATGGAAGTTACGAAAAAATAGGACGCCTATGGACAGATGACGATAAAGGTTATATCTGTAATATCTTCCTGCTCTGCAATGATACACCGATTTACGATCAGAAGAATCTGCGCTATGGTTGGCGGCTACAGGACAATAGTATGTGGCAGATGACGGTCACGAGAGGCAAGATTGCATCCGCATCTCTTCGGGCTTTTTATGAGATAAACTACAGCGATGCCTGTGAAAATATGCTGAGCCTGGATACTGTGGCAAGTCTGTGCGCCAAGCAAATGCAAAGTATGGACGAAGCGAATGAAATTACGATTACAGAAATATATCTGATCTCTATTCCGTTGAAAGTAAGTCAGAAAGAATATCAAATGCGCCCGGTTTGGCTCTTGCAGGGAACGCAGAAGGAGACTTTTGAGGGAATGGACAGGCCTTATGTCGGAGATATCGTATATGCAATTGATGCTGTGAGTGGAGATTTGTTATGAAGAAATATAGGATTTTTGAGAAATACTTTCTTAATACATTTTTTTCAGTTCCTTTTTGGTTAGGGTGCATTTTGACAACTTTGACCTGTTATCTGACATTACAATTTCAGGCGGATTACAGGGCTAGTGCAGTATTTGAATTTCGGATGATCCATGATAAGGCGCAATCGTTTCTTACACTGATTCCGGGTGTATACGGTGCGACATTGGTTTATTATCGGGATATCAAGGATCAGAATTACAAAAATGTAGTTTCACGGATTCCACTGCGCACCTACGTGCGAACCCAGACGGTAGTTTGTGCAGCGTGTACCTGGCTGATCTCGGTTCTGGGAAATATGCTTTTTATTGTGACTTATGGAAATGTTTATGGATGGTATGATGTGCGAGAAGATGCAGTGATGCTGAATGAACTCTTCCGTGGATTCTTGCCGGAGCATATGATGATCTATTTTATGTTGTAGGCAATGCAATTGGCACTGTTATCAGTAATCATTTCACAAATAGCGCTGACCATATCCGTAGGAATTCCTCAACTAGCGATTATCTTTTCCCTGCCGGTGGGAATTTATTATTTCATGGGAATTTTAGCCAGGGGAGAAATGCTAGATCCACACAATCTTTTTCTCGGTGGAATGCTTCTGTTTCAAAATGCCTGGCTACACTTGTTTTTTGTGCTGGGACTAACCATTCTGGTCACAGTGATAGGTGACAAAATATCATATCTACTGTGGTATTGGAGGGTGCATTATGTTTAATGGAGGATATTTTCGGTATATAGGGCATAAGCATTTGCTTTCGTGGAAAATGCTTGCCATTGTAGTGGTTTCTGCACTCAGCATGGATAGTTTTCTGGCGGAACTTCGGAGGTATTGCCTACAGGAGGGAGAGCGGTTGTCACCATGGGGGATGCCTTTAATCTGGGATAAACAATATGTAAGTGTTATTTTTCTATTAATCTTCTTGTTTGCAATTGCGGATTTCCCCTTAGACCGGTCAAAAGAAAAGTATGTGATCTCTCGTATTGGAACAACACGCTGGATCTGGATACAGCAGATGTATTTGATTGTCTTTTCTTTCTTGTATGAAATGCTACTTTTTATTTTACAGTTTATCTTATTGCTACCGGTGACGACATGGACGATGGAATGGGGGAGTGGCTGGGAACGTCTGACGAACGAACAGATGCGGATGAAGTATACGATGATTCTTACGATTCCTAAGGAGCGTATTTATAATCGGGATGTCATTAAGACGAATGTCTGCTACCTGTTATTGCTTTTTCTGATTCTGGTTTTTATGGCAGAATTGGTATTGTGGCTGAATATGTATCACAAATTGGTTAGTGCGTTACTTGCGGCAATGCTAGCAATCATTCCGTTATCCGGTAAGTTATCTGGTCGGATTTTTTTCTTTATCCCTACAACCTGGATGCAGCAAAAGGCGCAATACAGTGTGTACCAGACAAATCAACCGACGCTGGAATATATGTATTTATGTTTGGGTCTAGCTATAGTTTTATTGATTTTGTTTGGTATGGAGCGTTGCAGTAGAACGCAGGAGAATAATCGGAGGAGATATTGATGAAGGTATTGGTGCATGAAGTTTCAAAAAAATTCCGCGAAGATGAGGTGTTATCGGACATTAGTTTTGAGGCGCATGAAGGAGAAATTCTTGGTTTTGTAGGGCATAACGGATGTGGAAAAATGGTATTGTTTAAATGTATATGTGGCTTCTACCAAGTGAATAAGGGATATATTGCATTAGATGATGAGAAAATAGGCATTGGGGATATGATGCCACAGGATATCGCGTTTACGATAGAAGAACCAGCATTTGTGGGGGAATACAGCGGAAGAAAGAATCTGACCCTATTATATGAACTATGTCATAGAAAAGATGAGCACTTGATTACGACAGTTATGGAGAAGGTCGGATTGGATGCTGGGAGTCATAAGCCGGTAAGCAAATATTCTTTGGGGATGAAGCAAAGGTTGGCAATCGCGCAAGTATTGATGGAAGATAAGCCAGTTATGATCTTTGATGAACCAATGAATGGATTGGATAGAGCAGGAATTGAAGAAATTCGACGATTGATTTTAGAGGAAAAGGAAAAAGGAAAGACAATTTTAATGGCAAGTCATAATTCACAGGATATAGAGTTACTGTGTGATCGAATTTATCATATGGAAAATGGGCGCTTTGTATAGAAAATAATCCCTGTAGTATGTATGAATGATTTTTAGGAATAGATAATGGCTATTAACATAAGGAACACAAGGTATTTATGAAGAATAAGCCATGGGGATTGCGGAGCCAGCAGACTTGTTTATGCTGGTATTGAATGTAGTTAAGTAAATAAAGTATAATATCCATGAGCATTGTCTCCGTTGGTTTAGTTGATGTTTGGTCGCGGATATTATACCAAAAAAGGGAGGGCAATACTCTTTTTATTTGAAACTCCCTAGAAATAAAGGTTTAGAAAGAAAAATAGGGTAGTAAATTTGACACTACCTAAATGGTAGTAGTGTATAGCATCTATGCATCCAGAGGTGTATCTGTGGAAGTACCAGTATCATTAGCATAATAGAGAATTCATTAGGAGATTTATCGTGATAGGGAAAAAAGAAATATATATTGGCTTGAAAAATGAAAGATATGATAGCATCTTACGGGTATTGGATGAGAAGAAAATTAAATATGAGGTAAGAAAAATGGAAGAACATCATGTTCTGGATATAAATCGTGGTGGAGCGGTAGGACGTTTTGGCGAAAATAATGAAAGCAATAAGTGCGTAAGAATACTTATATCCAGAAAGGATTACAAAAGGGTAGGGGAGTTATCACAGTAATTTGCAACACATGATACGGAATCGGCGGTCATGGCAGTGCCGAGCCTGTCGGACGATACGCTCTATATCAGTTCCGGCACATGGTCTTTGATGGGAACGGAATTAAAGATAGCAAATTGCAGCCCGGACAGGAAGTACCGGAGGACATCTATCAGGTGGCACAGAGGATAAGACAAAAACAGTGGAACATTTGCTTACAACAATCTTTTCAACGGATGAGGCTATGGTAGATAGTTTTCGTCAGATTTCTGGACAGGAGGATCTGGATGTGTGGGCGCAGAAATATTATGGCGATGATATGACAGAGGATGGTTTGCAGGAATTTACAGGAAGCCTTCTACTCAAAGAAACCGATGGCAAATGGCTGGTTCATGATATTACAAAGATATAATGCTGCAAAAAAATGTTTACTCATCTTGACATAAAAGAAGCCAATTCATATAATAATAGTACAGAGATAGATGAGTCTATCTGGGTGTGCTGACACCTTAAAAATCTGACATTTTAGCCAGTTCGTAGGCTGGCAGGTTGGGGAGCAACAGAAAAACTCCACAGTTAAGTCGCACATAGAGAGGCGGATGGTTGGCAGACAACAGAAAAATCAGCATCAGAAGAAAGAGAAAAGGTTGTCCGAAAGGGCAACCTTTTTGAAATTAATGGGGTATGAATGGCGAAATATGATAAGAAAGCAGCTTTAAAGATTATGATAGAAGCTGCAAAGCAATACGAAGAAAAACTGAATGATAAACATTTTCTAATTGTATATCGGGAAGGGAAATATATAAAGACAGTAGATGTAGGATTCCGGGATATGAACTTTTTACATATGACGGGGGTGAAAACAAGATTGTCTGCACAACAATTTTATGCTGCTTGTCTAGAGTCAAAACTTTCTGAGTATGATTTTGAAATTGATAATAAAGGAAAAGTACAACAGAAATTGATGGTGTTACCATATCTCGCAGAGCTTCTATATCATCATTGTATGATTGGAGATTTTATCAATAGTGGAATCTGCATTAGGGCTGATTATTTTGTAGGAGATGCTAAAGCGGTTTTAAGTGTTGGATTTAGAACTGGAAAGAAAACAGATTTTCCGGTTACCTTGTACAAGGAGGATGTCAGGAAACTATCACAACCAACCAATAAGGTGCTTGCTATTTTTTCAAAACACTATAAAGAACAGCATTATGATAACTGTACATATCTTGCAAAGAATCAGAGTATTCATGAACTCAGGGTGAGCGATAAAGTGTCTGAAATGATTTTAGTGGATGAGGAATCAAAATGGTGAAAGATATGAGTTTGACAGGGTGGATTCGAGCGGAAATGGAAGCAAGAGAGAAAGCCAGAAGAGATCGTTTTGCACAGGATGAATATATAAGGGATGAAGGCAGACGAGAAGGCAGACAAGAAGGCGTAGAAGAATTCTATTATGTTGTCAAAGCGTTGAAGAGTGGCAGGTCAGAAAAAAGTCTGATAGCGGAGGGCTTTACTCAGAATATGATTGATAAGGCAAAAGATTTAATATAATTGGTTATTATGAGAGAACCAAGAAAAACTAGATAAATAACAATTGTAAAATCGTCGGATATAGGATGCATTTCCTTATATCCGGCGTTTTTTATATTCACCGGAAATTACGTAAAATGACCACTATGTATAGAGAAAAATATATGGTATCATAATAAATTGATTTTGGTAGAACATAAGAGGAAGCGACAAAAAAGTTGAAAAAGACAGTAGGAAAAAACAGTATTGATTTTGGACAAGATAAGATTATGCATATTCTGTTGCGGCTGGCACCACCAGTGATGGCAGCGCAGCTGATTCAGGCTTTGTATAATATTATAGATAGTTTCTTTATAGGAAGATATTCAGAAGCAGGACTGACGGCATTGTCGATTATTTATCCATTGCAGCTGCTGATGCTTGCGCTTGCCGTAGGAACCGGTGTAGGAATTAATACTTTGATTCCACATTTTATGGGACTAGGGGATGAAAAAGAGGCAAAAGAAGTGGCAGGAACGGCGGCGATCATCGGTTTGGGCAACTGGATTGTTTTCGCGACAATCTGCTTTTTTATCATGCCGGGATTTGCCAGAATGTCGACCAATTCGGCGGAAGTGATACGACAAGTGACCATTTATGGAAGAATTGTCTGTGTCTTTAGCTTCGGACTTTTTTTAGAGAGTATGTGGACAAAGGTGTTACAGGCAGAAGGCGATATGGTCACCCCGACTGTGGCACAGATTTTAGGTGCAATTACCAACATTGTGTTAGATCCGATTCTGATTTTTGGAATGTTTGGTTTGCCGGAAATGGGGATAACCGGAGCTGCCATAGCAACCGTATGTGGACAGATTATCGCCGCTTTGGTTGTTATGAAAAAGGGCTATCGGAAATCGCCGAAATTAAGCGTATATCTAAGGTATGTGCGCCGGATTTATGCCTGTGGTTTTCCTAATATTTTAATGCAGTCAGCATATACGTTTTATATTTTTGGATTTAATTTAATTTTAAAACAATTTTCAGATCAGGCGGTGACGGTGTTAGGTCTGTATTATAAGTGGCAGTCCATATTCTTTATCCCACTTGGCGCGATGCAGACTTGTATTGTACCAGTATTATCTTACAATTATGCATCAGCACGTTATGACCGTTGTAAAAAAACATTGCTGGATGCGGTACTGTTAGGTATGGCATTGATGGCAGTGGGAACACTATGTTTTGAGACCATTCCGGAACAGCTGTTGTCCTTCTTCTCGAAGGATCCGTTGGTAATAGAAATCGGTATTGTGGCATTCCGTTGGATTGGTCTGAGTTTTCTGCCGCTTGTCACATCGCTCATTTATCCGGTTTATTTTCAGGCAATCAGTGCGTGGGGCAAAAGTTCCATGCTTACCATTGTGCGGACGGTCTTTTTGTTTGTGCCGCTAGGCTGGCTGTTAGCGCATTTTGGACTCCATACATTTTGGATGACCTATCCGTTGACGGAAGTGATTACAACGACAACAGGATATCTGCTTTACAAAAAACAGTGTCGGCTTGTTATGGGAAAAGGTAAAATGCACGCATGATTTACCATATACACCAAAAAAAGTACCACTTAGGTAAAATTTATTGTACAATTTGGTCACACATTTTAAAATGTGTGTAGCAAGTCAGAGTGTGTGACTGGTTAGGAGGATTTTTATGGATAAGAAAGAATGGAAACAATCGAAAAAAGCCTTTAAAAAGGCAAAACATCGTGCGATCCGTCCTTGGAAAGGTATGAGCATTTTCTCAGCTATCTTCGCGATTGTGTTTATCGTGATTTTTGTATTTTGTTCTATGTTCGACAATACATTAGCTGCTAGAATGGGCGGTACTTTCTGGAAATTAGAAAATGAGGATGAAAACGCACAGTATTACACATCGGATTTTGATTCGGTGGATGACATGGTGGCATACGGCGAAGACCTTTGCCAGCGTGTAGAAGCAGAAGGCGCAACACTTCTGATGAATGAAAATAATGCACTTCCTTTGAAAGAAGGATCAAAAGTCAGCACATTTTCAAATTCCAGTGTAAACCTTGTTTACGGTGGAACAGGATCAGGAAATATTGATGCTTCTACAGCAGATACATGGAAGGATGCATTGGAGAAATCCGGATTTTCTGTAAATGAAAAGTTATGGAATTTCTATGAATCAGGAGATGGTTCTTCTTACGGTTCTGACCGTGGTGGTGTTGTTACAAAAACTTCTGCAACAACATCAGAAGTGCCTTGGAATGTTTACACAGATGATGTGAAGAAGTCGGTAGAAAAGTACGGCGATGCTGCACTTGCTATGATTTCACGTGTAGGTGGAGAAGGCTCTGATGCAAGCTATGCAGAAGACAACTATCTGGCATTGGATGAGAATGAGAAAGAAATGCTTTCCAATCTCGCGCAGATGAAAAAAGATGGAAAGATTAAGAAGGTTGTTCTCTTAATCAACTCTGCAAATGCTTTACAGGTAGATTTCTTGAAAGACAATACATATGACATCGATGCTGCTCTTTGGATTGGTGATGTTGGTATCAGCGGAATCAACGCAGTTGCTGATATTTTAGCAGGTAAAGTAAATCCATCTGGTAGCCTGGTAGATACTTATTGCTACGATAACTATTCTTCTCCTGCAATGGCAAACTTTACACCAGTGCAGTACGAAGGATACAAAGAAGGATTAATTCCGGATAGCGCAGATACTTACATGGTTTACCAGGAAGGTATCTACGTTGGATACAAGTATTATGAGACAAGATACGAAGATGCGGTTATGAAGAGCGGTAACGCTGGAGATTACACATACAGCGATACAGTAGCATACCCATTTGGTTATGGTCTTTCTTATACAACATTTGCATATAGCAATTATAGCCTGACTTATGATGAGACAAGCCATCAGTATCATGCAAAAGTTACGGTAACAAATACAGGTGATGTAGCCGGTAAGGAAACCGTACAGCTTTATGTACAGTCTCCATACACTGCTTACGATGTAGAGAATAAGGTAGAAAAAGCTTCTGTAGCACTTGTTGGATTTGACAAGACAAAAGAACTTGAACCAGGCGAATCTCAGGAATTAGAGATGGTTGTGGATGGTGCTGATATCGCATCTTATGATGCTTATGGCGCAGAAACTTATATTTTAGATGCAGGAACTTACTACTTCACTGCAGCAACAGATGCACATAACGCAATCAACAATATCTTGACTGCAAAGGGTTATAGTGCAGACAACGGAATGGATGGAACAGGAGATGCATCACTCGTTGGCTCTTGGGAAAATCCTGCTTTAGATACAACAACCTATGCTGTATCTGCAAATGGAACAGAAATCACAAATCAGTTATCTGATTCTGACTTAAACCTTTACGAAGGAAGTGACCAGGAAATTACGTATGTAAGCCGTAATGACTGGGAAGGAACATGGCCATCTGAGACAGTTAAGATTGCACTTACAGAGCAGTTGATCGATGATTTACAGTTAGTACAGTACGATCCAGCAGATTATGAAGAGATGGAAATGCCAACACTTGGCGCAGCTCAGGAATTGACACTTTACGATATGATTGGTCTGGACTATGACGATCCACAGTGGGAGACATTGCTTGACCAGTTGACATTTGATGAGATGGTATCTCTGATTGGTGACTCTTTCCACTGGACAATGCCGGTAGAATCTGTACAGGCACCGGGTTCTCGTGATGAGAATGGACCTCAGGGACTGACAGCATCTCTGTTTAATGCAAATTCTTCTGAAATGAAGGCAACAGCATTTACTTCAGAAGATGTTATGGCAGCAACCTTTAACCGTGATCTTATGACAGAAATCGGTAAGGTCATTGGTAACAACTGCTTATCTGCAAATGTTGCAGTTCTGTACGGACCAGGAAATAACATTCACCGTGTACCATATGGTGGACGTAACTTTGAATACTATTCAGAAGACGGTTTCTTATCAGGAGAAATGTCACTTTACGAAGTAGCAGCCATTGAATCTAAGGGTGTTCACGTAGTTATGAAGCACTTTGCTTTGAATGACTGCGAGCAGGATCGAATCGGTCTTGGCGTATGGCTTCCGGAACAGGCAGCCAGAGAAGTTTACCTGAAAGCATTCCAGGCTCCAATTGAAGAAGGAAATGGCGGCGGTGTTATGACTGCTTACACACGTTGGGGCGCAATCTGGTCAGGTGCAAACAAGGGACTGATGACAGGTATCTTACGTAACGAGTGGGGAAGCCAGGGCTTAACCATTACAGATAATGTCTTGACAGAGTATGTAAACGGTGCAGACGGAGTTGTTGCCGGTGGTGTTTCTACTTTCGATGCTATGCTTCCATATGTTACGAAGCAGCTGCCGAAATATGAAAACGATCCAGTAATCGTAGCAGCAATGAAGGAAGCATGTCACCATAACTTATATGCGTTGGCTAATTCCGTTGCTATGAATGGCATTGGTGAAAATACACAGGTGAAGGCAGTAGAACTTGGCCTTGTAACAAAAGTAAAAGTGGTTATGATCATCTTTATTCTTTTGTTTATCGTATCACTTGTACTCTTCATCAAGAAAAAGAGAACCTTTAAAAAGAGCGATGCTTACACAACTTTCCAGGAAGCAAAAAAAGCACGTAAGAATAAATAAAAAGGTAAATAGAAATGAATAGAATCTGGAGCATATCCGTAAAAAGATGTGCTCCGGATTTTTTGTTATTGTGATGAGAAAAGTTGCTTATTTCGAAAAAATCGTGCATTATATATAGAAAAAGGGGAGAAAGGACGAAAGTAATGTATCGGATTGCGGTAGTAGAAGATGAACAACAATATCGTGACGAGGTATGTCAGTATATAGAGCAGTATGCCACGGAGCATCAACTAAAATTTGATGTCACGACCTATACGGATGGACAGGAAATTGTGGACGATGTGCAGAAGCATTATGACATCATATTTTTTGATATAGAAATGACGCAGCTCAATGGTATGGATGCAGCAAAGGTGATCCGGGAACGCGATGTCAATGTGGTTATGGTATTTATTACCAATATGGCGCAGTATGCCATTGAAGGTTATGAGGTTGGTGCACTTGACTTTGTGTTAAAGCCGATTGATTATTATGGCTTTTCCTTTCGCCTGGCAAGAGCGTTGGGGCGCGTGCAGAAAAAACAGGGGAATCTGGAATTCGCGATCAACACACCGGGCGGCATAAAGAAACTCAATTCCAACGATATCTACTACATTGAAATTGAAAACCGTTTTCTGGTTTATCATACAGCGGAAGGCGATTTCTCCCAACGTGGTACCTTGCAGAGTGCAGAGGAAATGTTTCAGAACTATCACTTTGTAAAATGCAATCATTGGTATCTTGTAAATTTGAAATATGTGACCGAAATTGAGGAAAATATTGTACATGTGGCAGGTTCGCGACTGGAAATCAGCAGACGAAACCGCGCGCATTTCTTAAAAGAAGTGACAGAATATATTGGAGGAGGAATGTAGCATGCAGTATCTGTCTTATGCTAATGTGATGGAAGCAGTATTTCTGATGGTTGCGGCTCTTATGTATATGCTTCCTTTGCGAAAAAAAGAGCCTATTGAACGTCGTTTTATTTCCGGACTGTTTTTGGGGAGCATGCTGCTGATTGGCCCGGCACTTGTGCTTCAGCAGACGGCAATAACGGCGCTTTTTTTGACGCTGTTCAGCTTACTGATCTTACCGTTTATCATTTACTATTGTGTAGCAATCCGAAAGAGTGCGGCTTTTTATGTGGCAATCTGGTCGGTTGTGACAACGCAATTTTTTATGAATTTATGGCATGTGCTATATGCTTTGCTGGGCGTGGGCAAGCGAATTAGAAGCGACGGTGCTATTTTTTTGTGCATAATTGGGTATTATATCGTTGGGTATATCCTTGTATATCTGACAATTGCACGTCGTATGCCGGAAAAAGGGAAATATTATATTGGGCCGCGTCAGATGACATCGGCAATTTTGTTCTTACTTGCCTTTGAGATGTTAGACCAGATGATGCGCATGGTACATCTGGATGTTGATGATTTTATGTATTATGTGGTACTTCTGGTCGTACAGCTATATTGCGTATCGCTTCTGTTTATCCAGTCGGAACTTTTTAAAAAAAGTGCGTTGGAAAAAGAACTTTTTACCATGAATATACTGATGAAACAGCAGGAAGCACAGTACGAACTGACGCGTGATAATATCGATATGATCAACCGTAAATGTCATGATCTCAAACATCAGGTGCAGGCATTGCGCAGTGTGGCTGATGATGAGAGCAAGGAACGCTATCTGAAAGAATTGGAAAAATCGGTTGAAATTTATGGTGCTATCGTAAAAACAGGCAATGATGTATTAGATACCATTTTAACGGAAAAAAGTCTGGCATGTCAGGCGAAAGGAATCAAAATCAATTGTATTGCAGATGGCAGTAAACTGGAATTTGTGGATCCGGTGGATTTGTATGGTATTTTAGGAAATGCAGTGGATAATGCGATGGAAGCGGTGGAAAAAATTTCCGAGGCAAGAATGCGCCTGATTGATATTGCGATTTTTACCAGAGATCGTTTTCTTGTGATCAACATTACCAATCCAGTGACCGGAGAGGTCAAAATGAAAAATGGTCTTCCGACCAGTACAAAGCCACACAACGGCTATCATGGCTATGGACTGCGCAGTATAAAACACAGTCTGGCACGCTATGATGGTACGATGAGTGTGCATGTTTCGGAACAAACTTTTGAACTAAAGATGCTCTTGCCATTACCATAAGGATATACAAGAACCACTTAGGGTAATTTCGTAACCACTTACGATAACTTGGTTGTTATTCGGTGTGCGACCATATAGAATGACAATATAAAATTAGCGTAGTGTGTTATGTAAGGAGGATCTATGAGAAATACTTTTTCTCTGAATCAGAATTGGAAATTTAGTATACAAGACAAGCCTGCTATTACCGTAGACGTTCCACACACCTGGAATGCGATTGACGGACAGGATGGCGGTAATGATTATTACCGTGGTGTCGGTATTTATGAAAAAATCTTTCAAAAGCCAACATTTGATGAAAAAACACAGGATGTATATCTGGAGTTTTGTGGTGTGAATGCAACAGCCACAGTGACTTTGGGTGGACAGCAGGTGGCTTATCACGATGGAGGCTATTCTACTTTTCGTGTGAAAGTTACACCATATCTGCAGGACGAAAATATGCTGCAGGTAGCGGTGGACAATACAGTCAATACAAGAGTCTATCCGCAAAAAGCGGATTTTACATTTTATGGTGGAATCTATCGTGATGTAAATCTGCTTGTGGTATCAAAAAATCACTTTGAACTGGATTATTATGGAATGCCGGGCATGCAGATTACACCATCTGTAGCAGAGGATACGGCAGATGTTAAGATGGAAGGGTATGTCTATCTTGATGCCGAAGCGGATGCTGCGGCATATACGGTTATGTTTTCTATTTGCGATGACTTGGGAAATGTTATTCTTGAAGAAACAACAGCGCTTACCGATTTTACATTTGATCAGGAGCGTTTTGGAGCGATTATTAGTGCGGACAGCCTGAAGGGAAAAGGTCGTGACGCAGCGCTTGTAGCGGATGTGACACCGGATTTTGCACCGACAGCAAAGCATGCGGCAGCACATACCTTTCATATGGATGCGCCACACTTGTGGAATGGCGTGCGTGATCCATATCTGTACACCGCAAAGGCAACACTTTTGTGTCAGGGAGTGACGGTGGACGAAATCACACAACGTTTTGGCGTGCGTTCATTTGCCGTATATCCGGACAAAGGCTTTTATCTGAATGGAAAACCATACCCACTTCATGGCGTATCGCGTCATCAGGATTTTAAGGGAATCGGCAATGCGATTCCGAAGGAACAGCATAAAAAGGATATGGAGCTGATCAAGGAGATTGGGGCAAATACGATTCGTCTGGCGCATTACCAGCATGACCAGTATTTCTATGATCTCTGTGATGAAGAGGGAATGATTGTGTGGGCAGAAATTCCATATATTTCTGAACATATCCCATCCGCACGTGCAAACACCATTACACAGATGCGGGAGTTGATTTTGCAAAATTACAACCACGCAAGTATTGTGACATGGGGGCTTTCCAATGAAATTACGATTTCTACACACAATAAGAAAGACATGCTTGATAACCATCATGTCTTAAATGATTTGTGTCATAACATGGATGCCCATCGCGTGACATCGCTTGCCTGCTATGCAATGTGTAACCCATTTGGAAAAGTCGTGCATATTTCAGATATTGTAAGTTATAACCTGTATCTGGGATGGTATGTGCCGGGACTATTTCTAAATGATATTTTCTTCGCATTGTTTCATTTGCGCTATCCAAAGCGCTCTTTGGGCTATTCGGAGTATGGTGCAGAAGGTATGCCAAATCTGCACAGTGAGCATCCGCACAGAGGTGATCACACAGAAGAATATCAGGCAAAATATCATGAATATATGGTGCGTTGTTTTGCAAGATTCCCTTGGATCTGGGCAACACATGTATGGAATATGTTTGATTTTGCGGCAGATGCCAGAGACCAGGGCGGTGAACCGGGTATGAACCACAAGGGACTTGTGACATTTGACCGTCAGACAAAAAAAGACAGCTTTTATCTGTACAAGTCTTACTGGAATGCAGAGCCAATGGTACATATCTGCAGCAAGCGTTTTGTGGAGCGCAAAAAGAAGACAATTATGGTTAAAGTTTATAGCAACCAGCCAAGTGTATCGTTCTATTGCAATGACAAATTGATTGCAACGAAGGAAGCGGATCATGTGTTTAAATGCAAGGTCACACTTGCAGATGGTGAAAATCACATTCGCGTTGTGGCAGGAGACTTTGAAGATACGGCAACATTCGTCCGTACGGATGCACCGGCAAATTATAAACTTTCCAAGAAACGCTCGAAGAGTGCAAACTGGGTATAATAGATAAGAGATTGAAGGAGGTTTTTTCATGAGTGAAAACAAACAAGCGGGAACAAGTGGACTGAACCGTGCAAAGCCTTATCAGTTGGTATTGTTTCCTCTGAATAATGGTGCTACAAACGTATATTACGTTTTGGTGCTTTCTTACATTGCGACGTTCGGTTCCAATGTGTTGACCTTAGGATTGATGTTTGCATCCATTATGGTAACAGCAATGCGTCTTTGCGACGCAATCACCGATCCAATCATTGGTGCATTGATTGATCGTACCAATGGTAAATTTGGTAAGTTCCGTCCGTTTATGGTGATTGGTAACATTATTATGGCGGTCAGCATTATTTTGCTTTATATGGTAACCCCATTTATTCCGACGGATATGATGGCACTTCGTTATGTGGTTTTTGTGCTTCTGTATTTTGTATGGGTGATTGGTTATACGTTCCAGACATCCTGCACAAGATCTGGTCAGACCGTTTTGACAAACGATCCAAAGCAAAGACCTCTATTTACGATCTTTAACACCGTTGGTTCTTTGGTGGGTATGGGTGTCATGCAGTTCGTTGCTCCAATTCTGCGTGCGAATGTTGCTGATTACTCCAGCGCAGATTTTTATCGCGTACTCACACCAATTGGTGTAGCAATCTCTGTTGTATTGACACTTCTTGCTGTCATTGGTATCTGGGAAAAGGATCAGCCAAAGTATTTTGGTGTTGGTGGTCAGAAGCAGGAAAAGGTAAAAGTTTCCGAATACATTCAGATCATCAAGAACAACAAGCCAATGCAGCGTTTGATGATTGCCGGTGCCGGATGTAAACTGGCACTTTCTATTGCCACAAACACAACCGTTCTTTGTATGCTTTATGGCTGTATGATGGGCAATTATGATAGTCTCTATCTGCCAATGATGATCTTAGGTTATGTAGCCAGTGTGCCATTCTTCCTGCTGACCGTTCGTACATCACAGAAGAAGGGGCAGAAGGCATCTTTGGTCCGTTATGTATCGGTAGCATTGATTTGCTATGTGGGTGTGTTGGCATTGCTTTTGTTGTGGAATCCGGCAAATGGCATGAACCTTGTGTTCCCACACGTCAACGTATATACGATTCTGTTTATTATCTGTTTTGGTGTTGGTTATGGTGCTTACTATGCAACCGCCGATATGCCAATTCCGATGGTAGCAGATTGTTCCGACTACGAAACCTATCGTTCCGGAAAATACATTCCGGGTATTATGGGAACTTTGTTCTCACTGGTGGATAAGCTTGTTTCATCTTTGGCAGCCACAGTCGTTGGTATTGCCGTGGGTGTGATTGGTCTTTCGAATCTACCAACAGCGGAAACACCATATGCACCTGGTATGAATGCAGTTGTTATTGTACTCTTCTGCGTGATTCCAATGGCAGCATGGGCAATCACACTGATTGCGATGAAGGGATATTCATTGACGGGAGAGCGCATGAAAGAAATCCAGGAAGTGAATGCAAAACGTCGTGAAGCGATTGAAGAAGGCATGAGCCTTGAAGAAGCGATGGAAACGTATAAATAGACATAAGACCTCTTTGTTAAGCATTTTTGAAAATGTCCTAAAATAATTGAAACATTAGCCCCAGCTTTTTGCTGGGGCTCTCTTTGTTTCTTGCGTGCTTTTTGACAAGACAACCGTAGTGGGTATGGAAGAGTAAAAAGCAGTTGCGATACCCAGACAATGGCGAGGTAGTGGGTATGAGAGGGGAAAAGCAGGCGTGATACCCAGACAATGGAGAGGTAGTGGGTATGAGAGAGGAAAAGTAGGCATGATACCCAGACAATGGCGAGGTAGTGGGTATGGAGGAGGAAAAAGCAGTTGCGGTACCCAGATGAGGGCGAGGTGGTGGGTGTGGAAGAGTAAAAAACAGGCGTGATACCCAGACAATGGAGAGGTAGTGGGTATGGAAGAGTAAAAAGCAGTTACGATACCCAGACAATGGCGAGGTAGTGGGTATGGAAGAGGAAAAAGTAGGCGTGATACCCAGAAATGTGAAAAAAACATGGATTTCCTTGTTTTTCCAGTGGAGTATTTGTATATTGGAATTAGGAAAAAAGCGGACGAAAGAGGGAATGCCATGGAAACGATCCAATTTTTATGTTTTTCTATGACAACAGAACAATTGACCATGATTTTAAAAATGATTCAGATTCTGGGTATTTTTATTCCGGTCATCAGTATTGTTGTTATTTTACAAAAGGAACAGAGCAAAAGTGCAACCTATCTGATGCTGGCAAATGCGGCATGCTCGATTGTCAACTGTTCGTATCTTATGATTTTAGAGATGGATAATGCCGAGGCATTGACAACGGCATATCGTATGGAATATGTGGGCATATCGCTGTTCTTTTTCTTTTTTATTCTGTTTATGATGGAATATCAGCATATGCGCTGTTCCCATGTGGTATCGATTGGATGGCCTCTGTTTGAATTGATTGAGATTCCCCAGATGTGGATGCGCTCAGCAACACATGTGTCACTTGCGAATGAGGAAACGGAATTTGTGGATGCAACCAAAAATACATCCAAGGCATTGACACAGAGTGTTCCTGTGGGAGGGGATAGTGGCACAGAACTGGCTGCGAATGGACAGCATATCATTGGTGAAATGGGCAAAGAATGGATGGGCGATATGCATATTTCGCTGGATGACCGCATTGGTATGTACCGCGTTAATATGGATGGAGGTCTTCTGTATAACATCCGTTATGGTTTGATTGCGACCATGTTACTTTTGATCTTGATTTATACCATCTATCGATTTGTCAAGACCCCGAATAAGACAGAACGACATAATCTGTTTCACTTGATGATAGCACAGACTTTTTTGGAAATCATGTGGCTGTTTTCCAGGTTTTCGGATGTGCCGTTTGATATTGTTCCGATTGCATCATCGGTGGTGATCTGTGTCATGACATTAAGTGTTATGGTGGGAGAATTTTTTACTGTGACAGATCAGGGACGTAATTGGGTCTTTGAACATACGAATGATGTGTTCTTGATTGCAGATGATGCCTATGGATATTTAGATGCGAACCGCTATGCAAAAACACTTTTCCCGGAGCTGCGTCGTTACCATAAAAATGAGGCATTGCCGGAAAACGTGTTGCACCTGTTTCAGACAGATGCGGATGAGGTGGAGCTGGATGGTCATTTCTATGAGAGACGCGTGGCGACGCTGTATCAGAATGAAAAACGTAAAACAAAGGTGGCTGGTTATAGTCTGATTTTAGTGGATGTCACAAAGCAGCTGCAGCTGGTGCAGGCGGCGGAAGAAGCCAACGAGGCAAAATCGGCGTTTCTTTCGAATATGTCGCATGAAATTCGCACACCGATGAACGCAATTGTAGGGATGACAGAGATTATGCTTCGTACAGAGGTGACGGAGGAACAGGCAGAATATTTATCCAACATCAAAGTGTCCGGTGATGCACTTTTAACCATCATCAATGACATTTTGGATTTTTCAAAGATAGAATCCGGTAAGATGGAAATCGTTGAAGGAGATTATGCTCCGATGTCGATGATTCGTGAACTGGACATGATGTTTTTGACAAGAATCGGTGAAAAAAATATAGAGCTTCTCTATGATATTGACCCGAATCTGCCGAAGATGCTGCATGGAGATGGTCTGCGTGTGCGCCAGATTATCATTAATATGATGAACAATGCAATTAAATTTACCGAAACCGGTTATGTGAAGCTGTCGATTGCCATTGAAGAAAAAACAGATGCGGATCTTTTGCTTGCGGTACGTATCCGGGACACCGGCTGCGGTATTCGCAAGGAAGACCAGATAAAATTGTTCCAGTCGTTTTCACAGGTGGACAGTCGAAAGAACCATTCCAAAGAGGGGACGGGGCTTGGACTTGCTATCTGTCGCCAGCTGGTTGAGATGATGGGCGGCGAAATAGGTGTCAATAGTACATATGGAGAGGGCAGTGAGTTCTACTTTACGATCCGACAGAAGATTGCAGAAGATACACCAGTAGCAGAGCTTGCGGACAGAAAAGAGAAGGAAACGTATGATCCATTAAACTTCAAAGCACCGGATGCGAAGATTCTTCTGGTGGATGACAATAAGATGAACTTAAAAGTTGCTATGGGATTGCTGGCGCCTTTGCAGATGCAGATTGATACAGCGGAAAATGGAAAGCAGGCGATGGAAAAGATAAAGACCTGCATCTACGACCTTGTTTTTATGGATCATATGATGCCAATCATGGATGGTGTTGAGGCTACACGCCGGATTCGTGAGACAGAGAACATGACGGGCGCACATCTGACCATCATTGCATTGACGGCGGATGCGATGAGTGGAGCAAAAGAAGAATTTATGGCAGCAGGTATGGATGATTTTGTGGCAAAGCCAATTGAAATCAAGGAAATTTGCGGCAAATTAAGAAAATACCTGCCACAGGAGAAGATTGTAAAGACCGAAGAATGCCGGATCGTTGCAGAAGAGACAGATGACCTGCCGCAAATCGAGGGGCTTGATGTAGAAGCCGGTGTGCATTATTCCGGCAGTCGAGCGTTGTTTATTAATCTGCTTGGAGATTATTATAAACTGATTGATGCCAAGATAAAAAAGATTAGACAGTGCCTATCAGATGGTATGATCCGTGATCTGACGATTGAGGTACATGCGCTGAAAAATACGTCGCGCATGATTGGGGCGATAGAGCTATCAGAGCGTTTCGAGGAGCTGGAGGCTTTGGGAAATGCAAACGATGGAAAAGCACTTGAAGAAAAGGTGCCGGAAGTATTAGAATTATATGCAGGTTACAAATCGGTTCTAAGTCCCTATGGGGCGGTAGATGAAGCAAGTCTGCAGGAGACATCAAAGGATGAATTGTGCCGGATACTGACACAAATGGCAGATGCAATGGATAGCTTTGACTTGGATGGTGTGGATGCAGCAATGGCAGAGTTAGAGCAGTATCGTATGCCAGAGGAGTTATCGGACGATATGGATACCTTGCGTGCAGCGGTTGCAGATGTTGCCATGGAAGAAGTGATTACAAAAAGCCATGCGATGGTCGAATATTTACAGAATAAAGGGGAATAGCGGGAGAAACATATGAACGAAACATATCGTATATTGATTATTTCAGAGATACAGGGGTATATGATTATGTCCCTCAAAGAAAAAATACAGGAGACAGGTTATGAGGTTTCTGTGGTTGCACCAGATGTGACGCAGATTTCTGCAGTCCGCGACCGGATTGGAGCATATCTGATTTATGGTTCGGAGGAAATGGGGGATATGCAGCAGGCGTTGATTTATCTGAAGGATCAATCAGCAGAGCGAAATATTCCGATTTTTACCGTGGGAAGCCGCGAGGAAAATGAGGCAATTGGCCGTGTGATTCCAAAACATCTGATTCGTCAGTTTTTTGAACGTCCGGTGAACATCAACGAACTTGTGGAAGCCATGGATACCTATATTACCAAATTTGGCGCACAAAACAAAAAGAAGATTCTGGTGGTGGATGATTCGGGAGCAATGCTTCGCAATGTCAAGGGATGGTTAGAAGATACCTATCAGGTGATTCTTGCAAATTCCGGAGCGATGGCAATCAAATATCTTGCGACCAATCGGCCGGATCTGGTGCTTTTGGACTATGAAATGCCGGTTGTAGATGGAAGACAGGTGCTCGAAATGATTCGGACAGAGACAGAATTTTCTGATGTTCCGGTCATCTTTTTGACGAGCAAAGACGACCGCGAAAGTGTGATGCAGGTCATGGCACTAAGGCCAGAGGGCTATCTTTTGAAAACCATGGAGCCTGCAAAGATTATCGCAGAAGTAGATGCCTTTTTTGAAAGACAAAAACTAAAATTATTTGATTAAACAATCTCCTCTACATAGAGGTCTAAATGTTTGGACAAGTCAATAAAGTCTCCGCTTTCTAATTGTATGAGAGGGCGGAGAAGATTTTTGGTATCAATCATGCTGATTTTACCCAGCCGGTTGTCACTCAATCGTACAGAATTGCCAATATAGGTCTGGGCAATGTGCTCTAGGAAAGTAAGAATAAATTTCGGGTTGTATTCCGTCAGACCGTGGCTTTCAAAAATGGCAATGACTTCAAAAGGACAGACAGCAGCACGATAGCAGCGGTCGGAAGTCAGTGCATCATAGACATCAGCAATCGAGACAATGGAGGCAAACGTGTCTATACGTTCTCCCTCTAAGCCAAAAGGATAACCCGAGCCATCAAAACGTTCATGGTGCATAAGGGCGGCATTCTTGATACGTTTATCAATGCGCTCCTGTTCCATCATACGATAGCCTAGAACCGTATGGGTTTTCATAATTTCGTATTCTGCCCGGGTCAGTCGATCCGGCTTTTCTAATATTTCCTCTGGAATCTGGGTCTTTCCCACATCATGCAGCAAACCACATAAGGTCAATACATCAAGATTGTCATCATCCATGCCGGACCACATACCAATCAGGCGGGAGATAACGGCAACATTAATGCAGTGGACATAAGTAGAATCATCTAAATCACGCATGTTATGCAGCATATCAAGCAGGGAAAAGGAAGCACGATTGTGTTCAAACAGCTCCATGGTGTTCTCTAAAAGAGCAATGGTATTCAGATGTGTATCGCCAGCAGCAAACTGCGTTAACTGATTCTGGAAGATACGGGCACTTTGCGTGTAATTCTTACGAAAGTCTTTGAAAGCTTCACTCTGGCGGATACGTCTGGCATAGGTAGGCTCGGCCCGTGGTTGTGCTTCGTCGGAAGCAGGTGATATTTCATTGGGCAAAATGGTGGCAGATGGCACATGGTAGTATTTCATGTGTTGAATCATCTGCTGGCTCAATATAGAACCGCGCGGAACAATCAGCTGCCCATGCGGTGTAAACACGTCATTGGCAACAATCATGCCGGTCTGTAATTCCTCCAAAGGATATGTAATCATGATGTGTACCCTCACTATATCTGTTCATCAAAAATTGTAAAAAAATTATATCATGTTTTTTGTGAAATAAAACGGGGAAATGGTCGAAAACTGTCGCAAAACGCGTTGAAATATCTGTCAATACATGGTAATATTTTCATGGGTTATTATACTTTTTTATGGGACATCAGAGGCTGACAAATATATTGTTATTCACATAGTAAAATGGCAGAAGACGAGGCATAGGAGGCGAACATGGAAGATAGAATGATTTCAGAAGAATTGTGCGAGATATTGGGAAGTTCGGAGTATGACGGCGAAGAGAGTGATATCTTTTTCTTTTTTGACCGTGCGGCAGAATTGTTTTCATCTTGCATGAACGATTATTTGTATGTCTGGGATCTGGTACATGATGTTTACTATATTACAGACAGAGCGGTGAAGCGATTTAATCTGCCATGCAACATTTTTCACAATGTGGATGAAGCACACAAAAAGGTAGTTTATCCGGAGGATTATCCGCTGTTGATACAGGATGTCAGTGAAATTCGAAGTGGACGTAAGTTCTGGCATGATCTTCGCTATCGGTGGATGAGTGTCAATCACGAACCGGTCTGGATCAACTGCCAGGGACGTGCGATACGCACCAAAAATGGCAAAGACTTTTTGATGATTGGCTGTATCAATGAAATTGGACAGAAGAAGAAAGCAGATAATGTCAGTGGACTTCTGGGCGAGGTTACATTCCAGGAACAGCTAAGGCAATTTCGTGCTTTACCAAAATGTTATGTCCTTCGTCTGGGAATCGATGATTTTAAAAATATCAATGAGACGCTTGGCATTGGTTATGGTGATCATGTGCTGTTTGACGTGGCAACCTGCATTACGGATTGCCTGCAGCCGGGACAGTTTGCATATCGTATGACATCGGATGAGTTTGTCATTTTTGACCTGCTCAGTCAGTCACGGAAAGATATTAAGAAATTATATGGATTGATTCGCAGGCAGATTGATGCACATATTCAGGAGCACGAATACGAGGCTCTTTATACGGTGTCTTGTGGTGTGGTTTCCTATGAAGATATTGATACACTCGATTATGACCAGATTATGAAACTATCGCAATTTGCGTTAAGCAGAGCAAAAGAGCGTGGCAAGAACCAATTGGTGTATTTTGATCGTGCAGAATATGAGATTTTTGTGGAAAATCGACAGATGACACGCAACTTACGAAAAGCAGTTTCACAGGAATTTGATGGTTTTGAACTTTATTTCCAGCCGATTGTACAGGCAAAGACAGAACGGATTTTTGCGGCTGAGGCGTTGCTTCGCTATCGCAATGCAGAAGGAGACCTGATTCCGCCATTCCGTTTTATTGATCAGTTAGAAGAAAGCGGTCTGATTGTTCCAGTGGGAAGATGGATTATTGATACGGCTTTAAAAGCCTGTGTGGAATGTCAGAAAGTAAAGCCGGATTTCAAGGTAAGTATTAATTTCTCGTATGTTCAGATTCTAAAAAGTGCGGTGTATGATGATTTGGTGGCTGCGATTGAACGTTATCATCTGAAACCGGAAAGTGTGATTGTGGAGCTGACAGAGAGCGGTTACCTGGCAAGAAGTACGGTGGTGACAAATCTCTGGCACAAATTAAAAGAGTATGGTGTGCAAATGGCATTGGATGATTTTGGGACAGGCTATTCGAATTTGATTAATCTGTCACAGATGAAACCGGATATTTTAAAGATAGACCGTGAATTTACTGTGAAGGCATTGAACAGCGAATATGAACATGAGCTGCTGACACAGATTATTGATATGGTACATAGTCTCAATATCAAAGAAGTGGTAGAAGGTATTGAGGAAAAAGACGAACTGGAGCGCATTACGGCGTTAGGACCGGATTATATTCAGGGATATTATTATAGTAAGCCATGTCCATTGGACGATTTTAAGGAACAATTTATTCGTGCATAGGACAGACAGGGCATCTTAAAAAAGATGCAGCATTAACAAAAGATCTGCGGCATAGCCAAGGAGAGATAAGAATGAGTACAGAACGTGAAACATTTCCGATAGAACAAAAAGAAGAGGGAACACAAACACATTATGATTTTGCAGACGTTATGCGCGTTTTGGAAAAGTCTTACCTGAATGTCATGCGTATTGATTTAACCGAAGACCTCTATGAGGATATTTTGGCGGATGCGCAGGATATGGGCTATATGGGCAAGCATTTTTCCAGTGGGGTTCGTAAATTTGTGGAAAAAGGCGGCATTCTGGAGGAAGATGCAGAACTGTTTTTGCATAGCATGAACATCGATACGTTATGTGGAAAGCTGGATCAGGGGAGTGAGTGTATTTATTATACGTTTCGTCGTCTTGTGGGAGAGGAATATCATTGGGTATCTTACGAGATCATTCCTACGGGTGAGTACTGCGAGGAGCATAAGATTGCTTTGATGTATATCCGTGATATCAACGATATGCAAAATGAGATTCTTGCACAACAGAAATTGTTACGCCATTATGCATATATTGATGCGCTGACGGGTCTGATTAACCGTACCGGCTTCAATGAACTTTGTGAGGAATATCTGCTTCATGTCACAAAACATTCTGTTGGTGTGATTTTTGCGGATTTAAATAGTCTAAAGTATATCAACGATACCTATGGCCATAGCAAGGGAGATGAATACCTTAAGTATTTTTCAGACAAACTGTTAGAATTATACGGGCTGAGCCAATGTTATCGCATCAGTGGCGATGAGTTTATTGTTGTTATGCAGCATTTGTCAAAACAGCATTTTGAGAGAGAATATCGTGGGCTGCAGGTCTTTATCCAGGAGCAGCAAAGACCGATGGCAGCAATAGGCATGGCGTGGGCGGAAGAAGCACACAGTGTGGAAGCAGTGCTTCGCGTAGCAGAAGAGAAAATGTACAAGGCAAAGCGCGATTACTACTGCAAGTATCAGGATGAGGCGACCGCAAAACGCAAGCGACTGCCACATTTTTCCGTTGAGGAAGAGAGTGAATTGTCGCAGATGTCACAGACATCTGAAAAAGAACATGGACTGCAGTTAGATAAGAGTGGACTTTCCAACCGTATTTTTGATGTGTTTGCATTGACGGCAAGACGTGGTTATTTATTCTTGTGCAATATGCGCACGGGCGTCTCACGTTGGTCAAAACGTGCCCTGCAGGATTTCGCTTTGCCGGATGAGTATATGTATAATGTGTGGGACATCTGGGAAAGTTTTGTACATCCGGATGATTTAGCGCATTACCAGGAAGCAATAGATCTGATGCTTGCGGGGGAATACGAATCACAGGTGCTTTTTTACCGTGCAAAGAATAAAAAAGGCGAATATGTTTTGTGCAGCTGTCAGAGTGCAATTGTCAGAGGGGAAGGGGATGATCCGGACTATTTTGTAGGAACCATTACCAACTATGGGATTGCAGATACTATGGACAGCGTCACCCATCTTCTCAGCAAATCAGCTTTCTTGAAACGCGTGGAAGAATTGGCGGAAGAGGAAGAACAATCGACCGTCATGATGGTTATTATCGATAAATTAAGTAGTGTAAATACACTGTATGGATATGGCTTTGGAGATACTGTATTGCGTGAATTTGGTTTCCGTATGCAAAATCTCGTAGGCGAAAATGGAGAGGTCTACCACATTGAAGGCGCTATGTTTGGCATTTGTATGTATGATACAGACCGTAAGACCGCCGAGGAAATCTATAAAAGAATTCGTCAGATGGCGTTTCAGGAATTGGTGGTGGAAGGCAAACAAATCACGCTGGCAACCATAGCGAGTGCGGTTGTTTTCGGGTATGCCAAGGGTGCGGCAGACTCCATCACAGCAAATCTGGGTTATGCGATTGCACAGTCACAGACCAAGTATCATGGCAACGTCGTTTTTTACAATATTGAAAAACATAAGCATGAATTTGATGACCGTGATTTAGTCGGTGTGATTTACCAGAATATTATGAATGGTTTTTCGGGGTTTTCTGTATACTATCAGCCAATTGTCAATGCGCAGAGTGGTAAGACGATTGGTGCGGAAGCGCTTGTACGATGGGAAGATGAGAAATACGGTATGGTCTCGCCAAATCGTTTTATTCCGTTTGTAGAACAGAACCCGTGCATCTTTGATTTGGGCAATTGGGTACTGCGGCGTGCCTTGATGGATGCGCAGGAAATGCGAAAAATCATACCGGGCTTTATCTTAAATGTTAATATTGCGGCACCACAGCTGGCGCGGGAAGAATTCCGGGAAAGCGTGATGCAGGCACTTGCAGATACCGGATATCCGGCAAAGAATTTGTGTTTGGAATTGACAGAACGCTGTCGTGAGCTGGATTTTGAATTTATGCGTCAGGAGATTACATTCTTCCGTGAAAAGGGTATACGTGTTGCTATGGATGATTTTGGAACGGGAAATGCATCGCTGCAGCTGGTTCTGGAATTGCCAATTGATGAGATTAAAATTGACCGTACGTTTTTAAGAGACATTGAAAGTAGAAAAATTAACCAGGTACTTGTATCGGCGGCTGCCATCGGTGCACAGACCATTGGCGCCGATGTCTGCATTGAAGGTGTTGAGGATCAGCGGATGGCAACTTATCTGCAGGTTTATGAACCAACGTATTATCAGGGTTATCATTATGCCAGGCCACTGCCGAAAGAAGAGTTCTTGTCCTTGATTTCATCATAGGAAAACATTATAATCTTATGGAATAAGATTTGATGCGCATAGGGGATAGGCGATTGCGCATACTATATTGACAGCAAATACAAGACAAAAGGAAGATTTTTATGTGTGGAATAAGCGGATTTATCGGACGAACAAAAGAAGATAGAGATCGAGAAGCAATTCTTAAAAATATGATGGATAAAATCATACATCGTGGACCGGATCAGGAAGGGATGTATGTGAACGACCAGGTGGCACTTGGCTTCCGTCGGTTGAGTATTATTGACCTGGATCATGGGATGCAGCCAATGTTTAATGAGACAGGCGATATTGTCATTGTCTTTAACGGAGAGATTTACAACCATTTGGAACTGCGTGAGGATCTGATCGCAAAAGGACATGTATTTGCGAATAATGCAGATACGGAAAGTCTTGTACATGGCTATGAAGAGTATGGGGTGGATATCCTTTCAAAAGTACGAGGCATGTTTGCTTTTGTTATTTATGATATGAAAAAAGATCTTGTTTTTGGCGCGAGAGATTTCTTTGGCATTAAGCCATTTTACTATGCAAAGCCAGACGGCAATTTTGTATTTTCTTCCGAGATTAAGAGCATTCTGGCTTACCCGGATATCAAGCGCGAAGTAAATGAAGATGCTTTGGAGCAGTATATGTCATTCCAGTATTCTGTATTGCCGGAGACATTCTTTAAAGGTATTTACAAGCTCCCGGCAGGTCATTATATGTTGATGCGCAATGGTGAGTTGGAGATTCACCAGTATTACGACCCATTGATGCAGCCGGCAAAGGCACCGGAGTCTTTGGAGAAGACAGTAAGTGAAATTGAAGAAGTGGTACATGAGTCTACAATGGCACATATGATTGCAGATGTAGAAGTAGGAGCATCTCTTTCGAGTGGAGTAGATTCCAGTTATCTGGTTTCAGAATTCCCAGGGCAAAAGACCTATACGGTGGGATTTTTAGATAAGCAGAGTAAATATAACGAAATCCGTTATGCGGAGAGTCTGACAAAAGAACTTGGCAAAGAAAACATCAGCAAGACAATCAGCAGTGATGAATATTTTGACAGCATTCCAAAGGTTATGTATTACATGGACGAGCCTTTGGCAGATCCATCCTGTATTGCACTTTATTTTGTAGATGAGCTTGCGGCAAAGGATATCAAGGTTGTGCTTTCCGGAGAAGGCGCAGATGAGTTCTTTGGCGGCTATAATATTTACCATGAGCCGTTATCATTGGCAGGTTATCAGAAGTTGCCACTAGGCTTGCGCAAGGGTCTGGCTGCGATTGTAAAGAAATTGCCGAATTTTAAGGGAAAGAACTTTATCATCCGTGGCAGCAAGTCTGTGGAGGAGCGTTTTATCGGTAATGCAAATCTGTTCTCTGTAGAGGAACGGGAGAAGATTTTAAAGTCCCATTTGACACATGTGACACCACAGGAACTGACAGCTCCATATTATGCAAAGTGTAAGGGGCTCAATGATATTGCCAAGATGCAGTATATAGATATGAACTTCTGGCTGCAGGGAGACATTCTTTTGAAGGCAGATAAAATGAGTATGGCACATTCCTTGGAAGCACGTGTTCCATATCTTGATATCAAGGTATTCGAATACATAAAGAATTTGCCAATTGATTATCGTGTGACAGATGAAGCAACAAAGAGAGCTTTTCGTATTGCAGCAAAACGCCATTTACCAGAATCTACAGCCAATAAGAAAAAATTGGGATTCCCAGTACCGATTCGTGTATGGCTGAAAGAAGATAAATACTACAATAAGATTAAGGATGCATTTACTTCGGAAGTTGCAGGTCAGTATTTTGACCAGACAATGCTGATGCAGCTCTTAGAAGATCATAGAGATGGCAAGGCAGATAACAGCCGTAAGATCTGGGCAATCTATGTATTCTTAGTATGGTATGAAATTTATATCGCTGCTGATGAGGTACAGATTCCTGCATAAAAGATAGAAAAAGGAAATATAAAATACCCAGCCTGTGGTTTTGACCATGGGCTGGGTATTTTTTGCATATAGATATGTGTTAGACGCGGTAAGATTCCAATTGCTGTAATAACGCCTGATCTTTCGCAGAAGGTGTGAAAACAACCTGCATATAGGTACCGTCGTTTTGATATTCTGTTTTTTGTACATCACCGATTTCAGAGATGGCATGTACAAGCGAACCCTCACTATACGGGATGAGAAGCTGCATGGTGACCGGTTGTCCAAACAGTTGCGATAAAATAAGCCCAGCAAGAGCATCAATGCCGACGCCAATACCGGCAGCCATATGGATGTGATTGCCTGTGACAAGCGGAAGCTCATCTGCAAATTGTGGGACGCGGTCTGCCTTGTTGTAGACGATGATCATAGGAATATCCCCTGCGCCTAAGTCATTTAAAGTCTCCTGTGTTACGCGCATGTGCTCCCTATAATATGGATCAGATACATCAACGACCTGCAACAAAAGGTCGGCATGAATGGCTTCCTCTAAGGTGGAACGGAAGGCATCAATCAGATGATGTGGTAATTTGTCAATAAAGCCGACGGTATCAGACAGATACAGGGCGGGCTTTCCGGGAATGGTGATTTTTCGCACGGTCGTATCTAAGGTGGCAAACAGCATGTCTTCCTGCAATACTTTTTTGTGTGAGATATCGGCGATGTCTTCATTTCCATATTGGGAAAGCATAGCATTTAAAATGGTCGATTTGCCGGCGTTGGTATAGCCAACCAGAGCCACCGATGGCGTCTGGGAAGAGCTGCGGCTTTTGCGCTGTGTTTCGCGTTGCTTTTTGATTTGTACCAGTTCTTTTTTGCATTCGGTGATGCGATGGCTGATATGTCTGCGGTCAAGCTCTAATTTTTTCTCACCGGCACCCTTGTTGGAGCGGGAGCCACTGCCACCGCCTTGTCTTGACATGGCAGTTCCCATACCGGATAAGCGCGGTAAGAGATACTGCAGCCGGGCAAGCTCCACCTGTAACTTGGCTTCGCGACTGCGCGCACGGGAGTGAAAGATTTCGAGAATCAGTGCCGTGCGGTCCAAAATAGGAAGCCCGATTTCCAGATTTAAATTCCTCGCCTGCGAAGGACTGAGTGCGTTGTCAAAAATAATCAGATCCGCTTCTAATTCCATGGCGGCATTTTTGACTTCTGCGACTTTGCCGGTGCCAATATATAGTGCCTGGTGTGGAGCATCCAGCGCTTGCGTGATGGTAAATACCGGTAAAATGCCACAGGCCTCACAAAGGCTTTCCAGTTCTTCCAAATTATGTGCAAAAGAACTGCCATCATTTAATTGTAAGCCAACAAGAATGGCTCTGTCTTTTTCGTTATTCATAATGTTTTCCCTTAGTTTTTGCTTTTTTCGTGAGTTTTATCATACCATAAATCCTATTATTGTGCTATGATAGGATATTATGTGGCTAAAAAGTCAGGACTTTTTTGAGGAGAACTATGGAACAAACAAATTGTTTATATGATAAATTTCCGTATGAGACGGAATTTGATGGAACAATTCTTACGGTAACACCGTCACCAAAGCATGAGGGTTGTTATGAAGTTGTTTTGGATCAGACACTTTTTTTCCCGGAACAGGGAGGACAGACACCGGATCAAGGTCAGCTGGTGGTAAGCCATGGTATGCGCCCACAGACAGAGATGAACGTTTTGGATGTCCAAATCCGTGATGGTGTCATTTATCATCTGGTGGATACACCAGTGGAAGTAGCAGATCATGTGCATGGCAAAATTGATTGGGATTATCGATTTTCTAATATGCAGCAGCATACAGGAGAGCATATGTTCTCTGGAATTGTGCACAGCACGTTCGGCTACAACAACGTGGGATTTCATTTGAGTGATTCTATCGTTACGATGGATTTTGATGGTGTGCTGACAGCGGAAGAGCTCATGGAAGTTGAGACGCGTGTGAATCAGGTGATCGCAGATGATTTGCTGTTAGAGATTGCTTTTCCTACACCACAGATGCTAGAGACAATGGAGTACCGCAGTAAGAAAGAATTGGAAGGTCCGGTGCGTATTGTTGCGATTCCGGGCGTTGATGTGTGCGCATGTTGTGCACCCCATGTTAAACGGACAGGGGAAGTGGGAATCCTTAAGATTATGCAGGTGCAAAATCATAAGGGTGGTGTGCGTATCAGTATGTTATGTGGATTTCGCGCACTCGATGCTTTCCGAACAAAGCTTGCAACGGTAGAGAATATGATGACGCTGCTCAGTTCATCAGAAGAAGAGCTGGGAAGTCATATCAAGCGCATGCAGGCAGAAAATCAGAATCTGGCATACCGCTTGCGCAAGACACAGGAAAAACTTTTATTGGAGCAGGTAAAAAGTCTGGATCCGGCAGCAGAGCATGTGGTGTTGTTTGCAGAAAGCTGTGATACGAAAGCCATGCGTGATGTCGTCAATCATATGACGGAAGAACACGATGGCTATTGTGGCGTTTTTTCCGGGGATGATAAAGAGGGATATTGTTTTATCATCGCTAGTAAGACAAAGGACTGCAGAGAAGAGGCGTCCTACCTGCGCCAGCAGTTTGACGCAAAAGGCGGTGGCGGTGCGCAGATGATACAAGGAAGCATTTCGGCAACAAAAGAGGCATTGGAACATGCCTGGATGGTTGGCGAATGATCATAAATTTAAAAAAAGGGAGAGGAATAAGATGAAACGGGCATACGAGAGATTGCTGGATTACGTGGTTGTACATACAACCAGTGATGAAGAAAGTGAAACGGTACCGTCAGCAGCAAGAGAATTTGACCTTGCAAAGAAACTGGTACAGGAGATGAAAGAAATCGGTATTGCAGATGCACATGTGGATGATAAGTGCTATGTCTATGGTACGTTGGAAGCAACGGATGGATTGCAGGATAAGCCTGCGATTGGCTTTATTGCGCATATGGATACAGCACCGGATTTTTCAGGGGAACATGTACATCCGATTTTGCACGAAAATTACGATGGAAAAGATGTTGTGTTAGGCGAGAGTGGCAGAATTCTGTCGGTAAAAGATTTTCCACATTTGCAGAATGCGCAGGGGAGAACCTTGATTACAACCGATGGTACGACGCTGTTAGGTGCAGATGACAAAGCCGGAATCGCAGAGATAATGACAGCGATGGAGCGCATTATTACAGAACAGATTCCGCATGGTAAAATCTGTATTGGATTTACGCCGGATGAAGAGATTGGCGCAGGAGCAGATCATTTTGATGTGGCGCATTTTGGCGCAGATTATGCATACACCTTGGATGGAGATCTGGAAGGAAACATCGAATACGAAAACTTTAATGCTTCCGGAGCAACGGTTGTGGTGCATGGCAACAATGTGCATCCGGGAAGTGCAAAAGATATCATGGTGAATTCGCAGACCGTTGCAATGGAATTTCATGGCATGCTGCCAAAGGATGAAGTTCCGGAAAAAACAGATGGATATGAAGGTTTCTGCCATCTGACCGATATGCATGGGGATGTGGCACAGACAAAGCTTTCTTATATTATCCGGGATCATGATTTGGAGAAATTCCATGCGAAAGAAGAAAATATGCGTCGTATTGCTGCGGCATTAAATGAAAAATATGGTGCAGGTGTCGTTGAGGTTACCATCAAAGAATCTTATTTAAACATGAAATGCAAAATTGATGAATGCATGGAAATTATTGATTGGGCAAAAGAGGCAACCAGAATGGCTGGATTGACGCCGAAGGAAGTGCCAATCCGTGGCGGTACCGATGGTGCGAGACTCAGCTTTATGGGACTGCCTTGTCCGAACCTTGGCACAGGCGGATATGCTTTCCATGGTCCATACGAACACATTACAGTAGAAGGTATGGACCTGTGCACAGACATTGTCTGCAACATTATTCGAATCGTAGCAAAGTAGAACGCAGAGAATGAGACAAAGAGATGGTATTTCATACAAAAAGGGTACAAAAAGGTGGCTTGATGCGTGAAAAAGGGATGTATAAAATCACAGAATACAGTAAATCCGCGAAAAAGTGGATGTGTCCATTAAGTGAGAGAGAAACAAAAACAATATGGACTTTACTGCAACACTGTGCTATAATAACCCTCGATTGAACGCAATGGGGCGGAAACATAAGCTTTTTTGCGTTCTTTTTAGGTATTAAGATTTACCTTGGAAGGAGAATATTAACAAGATGTTAAAGTACGTTGTAAAGAGAATAGCGCTTGCAATTGTAACAATTTGGGCAGTAGCCACATTGACGTTCTTCCTGATGAATATGGTTCCGGGTGGACCATTCCTTTCAGAGAAGGCCATAAGCCCACAGGCAACAGCAGCGCTTGAAGCAAAGTATGGCTTGGACAAGCCATTAGGTGAGCAGTATGTCACTTATATTACAGGGGTAGCTCACGGAGATTTTGGTGACAGTTTAAAACAGAGAGGACGTACCGTCGCAGGTATCATTCAGGCGAAGTTCCCGGTATCTGCAAAGATTGGTGGAATTTCTGTATTGGTTTCCCTGATACTTGGGGTATTGCTTGGAAGTATTGCTGCTTTGAAGCGTGGCAAGTTCCTCGATAGTTTGATTAGTGTTATATCCACAATGGGTATTGCGGTACCGAGTTTCGTTATCTGTACCGTTTTGATGTATTTCTTCGGTGTAAAATTCCGGGTACTACCTACGATGGGACTTAGTTCTTGGAAACACTTTATTATGCCGGTTGCAGCACTGGCATTTTATCCAACAGCATATATTATGCGACTGATGCGTTCTTCTATGCTTGATGTATTAGGACAGGATTATATGCGTACAGCAAAGGCAAAGGGTCTTTCTGGTAAAGTACAGTTGTTTAAGCATGCACTTCGTAATGCTATTTTACCAGTTGTTACTTATGTAGGACCAATGCTTGCTTACACAGTAACCGGAAGTTTCGTTGTTGAGAAGATCTTTACGATCCCAGGACTTGGCGGTGAGTTTATCGGTGCCATCCAGGGACGAGACTACACATTGATTATGGGAACCACCATTTTCCTTGCTACATTGATCATCGTGATGAATGTGGTAGTAGATATTGTGTACAAACTGATCGATCCACGTATTACACTCAAGTAAGGAGAAAGAAATGAATAAGAATCCATTAAGTTTTCAGTTAGATTTAAATCCTGATGATTTTCTCCCTGCATCTGAGGAGGAAAAACAGAGTCAGGTCATCATGCGAGAAAGCGTTAGTTTCTGGAAAGACGGTTTCCGCAGATTGAGAAAGAACAAAGTGGCAATGGTATCTATCGTTGTTATCATTTTGGTTATGATTTTCTCATTTATTGTGCCATCATTTTATCCATATTCCTATGATCAGCAGATCAAGGGAGCAAACAACCTTGCACCTTTTACCTATTCAGCAGACGAGCAGGCAAAAATCGATGCCGGTGAATCTGTGTTCCCACATGTATTTGGTACGGATAAGATGGGACGTGACTATGCCATTCGTGTTATGATGGGTAGCCGTATTTCACTTTTGGTTGGTTTGATTGCTACCGCTATTATTCTTGTGATTGGTTCTATCTATGGTTCCATCGCAGCATTCTTTGGCGGCTGGGTCGATCTGATCATGATGAGAATTGTCGATATTATTTATACGGTTCCGGATGTACTTTTGATCGTACTTCTGTCTTTCGCTTTGAAAGATCCGCTGAACAATCTGGCAAATGCGCCTGGATTTAAGTGGGTACAGACCGTAGGTACGAACCTCATCAGTATCTTTATTGTATTCGCACTTCTATATTGGGTAGGTATGGCACGTATGGTGCGAAGCCAGATCCTTATGTTAAAAGAAAGCGAATATGTTACAGCAGCAAGAGCGCTTGGTGTCAGCAACCGCAAGATCATCAAAAAGCATTTGCTTACAAACTGTATTGGTACTTTGATTGTTACAACAACACTGCAGATTCCATCTTCTATTTTTACAGAGAGTTTCCTGAGTTTCCTCGGTATGGGTGTTGCAGTTCCACTTCCTTCTTTGGGAAGTCTGGCGAGTGATGCAATCAATGGTATTGGAACATATCCATACCTGTTGTTCATTCCGGCTATTGCAATCAGTTTGATTATTTTGAGCTTTAACCTGTTAGGTGATGGACTTCGTGATGCATTTGATCCGAAGTTGAAGAATTAGAAAGGGGACGCAAAATGGCAGAAGAATATTTAGTAGATATAAAAAATGAGCGTCTTTCCTTTTTTACTCCGGCAGGAGAAGTAAAAGCGCTTAACGATGTATCCATTCATTTGAAGGAAGGTGAAGTCCTTGGTATCGTTGGAGAATCCGGTTCCGGAAAATCCGTTACAGCATACTCTTTGATGGGACTTACAGCACATCCGGGTAAGCTTATGGGTGGTACACTTCAGTTTAATGGTCATGAGATCGAGAACATGAGCGAAAAGGAGATGCGTAAGATTCGCGGTAAAGAAGTCTCTATCATTTTCCAGGATCCAATGACCAGTTTGAATCCGGTTTACAGCATTGGTAACCAGATTATGGAAGTTATCCGTCTGCATACAGACAAAGATAAAAAGCAGGCGTATGAACGTGCAAAAGAATTATTAGAGCTTGTTGGTATCAATGAGCCGGAGAAGAGATTAAAACAGTATCCGCATGAGCTTTCCGGTGGTATGAGACAGCGTGTTATGATTGCAATCGCGCTTGCCTGTGAACCAAAGTTATTGATTGCGGATGAACCTACGACAGCCCTTGATGTTACCATTCAGGCACAGATTCTTGAGCTTATGATGGAACTGAAGGACAAGCTTGGGATGGCAATTATTATGATTACACATGACCTTGGTGTAGTTGCATCTATGTGTGACCGTATTGCCGTTATGTACGCAGGAAGAATTATTGAATATGGTACGACGGATGATATCTTCTATCATCCACATCATATGTATACAAAGGGATTGATTCGTTCTATTCCAAGACTAGATACAAAAGAACATGAAAGACTGGTTCCAATCGAAGGAACACCTGTGGATTTGTTGAATCCACCTGCAGGTTGTCCATTTGCACCTCGTTGTGAATCTTGTATGAAGATTTGTCTGCGTGAGATGCCACCGGTAACCCAGTTTGATGATGTTCACTATACACAATGTTGGCTCAATCAGAAAGAAGCCATGGAGAAGGGAGAAGCAAATGAGTGATAAATTTATCGAAGTAGAACATTTGCGTCAGTACTTTCCAGCAGGAGGCCATGGTAAGAATAAAAAGTACATTCAGGCGGTAGATGATGTTTCTTTTAGCATTAATCGTGGCGAGACACTTGGTCTCGTAGGTGAGTCTGGATGTGGTAAGACTACCACAGGTCGTGCACTGTTGCGTTTGTATCAGCCAACAGGCGGACGTTTTACATATGACGGAGACGTAGTATTTGATGTAGAAAAGAATCAGTGGGCGCAGATGCTCCCATATCGTAAGAAAATGCAGATTGTATTCCAGGATCCATACGCCAGTCTGGACCCACGTATGACGGTAGGAGATATTGTTGGTGAAGCAATCGATACACATAATCTTGCAGCAAACAAACAGGAAAGATATGAATTAATTATTGACATGCTTCGTAAAGTTGGATTAAACTCTGAACATGCGAACCGTTATCCACATGAATTTTCCGGTGGACAGAGACAGCGTGTTGGTATTGCAAGAGCGCTTGCAGTAAATCCAGAATTTATTGTCTGTGATGAACCTATTTCCGCATTGGATGTTTCTATTCAGGCGCAGGTTATCAACATGTTTGAAGATTTGCAGAAAGAGATGGGTCTGACATATCTCTTCATCGCACATGATCTATCTGTAGTAAAGCATATTTCAGATCGAATCGGTGTTATGTATTTAGGAAGAATGGTCGAGCTGGCTGACAGTTATGAATTGACAACACATCCGGTTCATCCATATACAAAGAGCCTGATTTCTGCAATTCCAATTGCAGATCCAAAGATTGCAAGACAGAGTAAACGTATTGTTTTGGAAGGGGATGTACCAAGTCCTTTAAATCCACCTTCCGGATGTCGTTTCCGTACCAGATGCCCATATGCCACTGAACAGTGTGCACAGGAAGTTCCTGAATTCAAGGAGATTGCTCCGGGACATTATGCAGCATGCCACAATCTGGATGCTGTACAATAGTGGAAAGCGACGCTTACATTATGGTAAACCCTGCGAGGTTTTTCCCCTCGCAGTGTTTATATAAATCTGGCAGTACAAAAGAAACTGCCCATATTTAAGGAGGAAAAAATATGAAAAAGAGAGTGATTTCCTTATTACTCGTTGCTGCAATGACAGTAGGTCTTGTAGCATGTGGATCATCTTCAGGAGATGGTAAGAAGTCTAGTGCTTCATCAGATGAAAAGATTTTATCTGTTCAGACTGGTCCAGATCCAGAAACAGTTGATCCAGCACTTAACTCCGCAATCGACGGTGGTGAGATGATCTTACACGCATTCGAGGGTCTTTTGAAACTCGATGAGAATGGCGATCCAGAAGCTGGACAGGCTGAAAAGTGGGAAGTATCTGATGACGGACTTACCTACACATTCCATTTAAGAGATGGTCTTAAGTGGTCAGATGGTTCTGATTTGACAGCAGAAGATTTCGTTTACAGCTGGCAGCGTGTCTGCGATCCTAATGTAGCAGCTCCATATGCATCAACTGTTCTTGGAATGGTTGAAGGATTTGATGAGGCAGCAGCTGGAGACATCGAAAAGCTTGGTGTTGAAGCAAAGGATGACAAGACATTTGTTGTACATCTTGCAAATCCATGCCCATACTTCGAATCTATTGCAGCATTTGCTACATTGAACCCAGTTCAGAAGGCAACAATCGAAGCAAATGGTGATGCTTGGGCAACAGAGGCAGATACATATATTTCTAACGGACCTTTCTACGTAGCTGAATGGGTTCCAGGATCTTATGTATTAATGAAGAAGAATACCAATTACTGGGATGCTGATTCTATTAAGTTAGACGGAATCAAGTTCAACCTGATCGAAGATGCAAACGCTGCATACAGCGCATACCAGACAGGTGAATGTCAGATGATCAAGGATGTTCCTACAGAAGAGATTCCTTCACTTAAGGACAATGATGAGTTCCATGTAGAGCCAATCATCGGAACATACTACTTAAGCTTGAACCTTCAGAAAGAGCCATTTAACAACAAGCAGGTTCGTCAGGCACTTTCACTTGCTATCGATCGTGACTATGTTGCTAACACTTTGATGCAGGGAACATATTCTCCAGCTGGTAATCTTGTAGGACCAGGATGGAAAGATACAGATGGTTCTGATTTCTCTGAGAACGCTAATGGCGGTAAGGAATATATCAGCACAACAGATTATGATGCAAACCTTCAGAAGGCAAAGGATCTCTTGAAAGAAGCTGGATATGCTGATGGAAAGGGAATTCCAAAGATCACATATTCTACAAATGATTCAGGATATCATAAGGTAGTTGCTGAGTACTTACAGAAGGCTTGGGGCGAACTTGGTATTGATGTTGATGTAGAAATCGTAGAATGGGCTTCCTTCACACCAATGCGTCGTAATGGTGATTACATGTCATCTCGTAATGGTTGGGTAGGTGACTACTCTGATCCATCTAACATCCTTGAACTGTTCACAACAGACAATGGTAACAACGATGGTAAATACAGCAACCCTGAATTCGATGCAGTAATCGAGAAGTCTAGAACAACTACAGACGCAGCAGAGCGTTCTGCAGCACTTCATGAAGCAGAAGATATGCTTATGGATGATGCTGCATGTATCCCAGTTGCATACTACAATGATTTCTATCTCATGAGCGACAAGGTTACAGGTGCATGGCATGCATCTAACGGATACTGGTACTTCATGTACGCTGACATTACTGAGTAATCCGCAGGAAATTTATAAAATTTTTCAAAGAGCTGTCCAACTTGGGCAGCTCTTTTTTTCGCAAATTTTGCAATCCGGATATATCGAAGATTCTGCGCAGAGGGCGCCGCCTCCCCCCCCCGTAAGGCGGCGCCCTCTGCGCAGGCGATTTGGCGAGGTGCGGATTGCAAATTTTGTGGAAAACATTGCACAAGTTGTGGTGTTAGGGGAAAAGTAAAACAAGGTTCAAAATTCGTGTTATACTCCATCTTGTAAAGTTTGTAGAATAAGATGTCTACGCAAAGCAAATGCTAGGCAGACATCGTAATGATGAAATAAAAGGAGAAGAAAAATGGATTTAAATTTAAGACCAGCAAATGAGTGTAAGTTTGATGCAGTTTCTTTGGGAGAAGTAATGTTACGTCTGGATCCAGGCGAAGGCAGAATTCGTACAGCAAGACAGTTCCGTGCATGGGAAGGCGGCGGAGAGTACAATGTAGTCCGCGGTTTACGTAGATGCTTTGGAATGAACACAGGTGTGATTACAGCATTTGCAAACAACGAAGTTGGTATGTTAATGGAAGACTTCATCCTTCAGGGTGGTGTTGATACATCTTTAATTAAGTGGATGGATACAGACGGTATTGGTAGAATTTGCCGTAATGGTATCAACTTTACAGAGCGTGGATTTGGTATCCGTGGTGCAGTAGGATGCTCTGACCGTGCAAACACAGCAATTGCAAAGGCTACACCAGAAGATTTTGATTTTGATTACATCTTTGGCGAGCTTGGAGCTCGTTGGTTGCATACAGGCGGTATCTACGCAGCACTTTCAGAGCAGTCATGCGAGACTGTTATCGCTGCAATTAAGGCTGCTAAGAAGTATGGTACCATCGTATCTTACGATTTGAACTACCGTCCATCTATGTGGAGTGCTATTGGCGGACAGGCTAAGGCTCAGGAAGTGAACAAGGAAATCGCAAAATACGTTGACGTTATGATCGGTAACGAAGAAGACTTCACAGCATGTCTTGGATTTGAAATCGAAGGAAACGATGAGAACTTAAAGGAACTCAACCTTGACGGATACAAGAAGATGATCAACGAAGCAGCTAAGACATATCCTAACTTCAAGGCTGTTGCTACAACACTTCGTGAAGTTAAGACTGCAACTGTAAATGACTGGAGTGCAATCTGCTGGGCAGATGGTGAAATCCATAAGGCTAAGGATTACAAGGGACTTGAAATCATGGACCGTGTAGGTGGCGGAGATTCTTTCGCATCTGGATTGATTTATGGTCTTATGACAACAGGCGATGCAGAGTTGGCTGTTAACTATGGTGCAGCACATGGTGCACTTGCTATGACAACACCTGGTGATACCACAATGGCTAGCAAGAAGGAAGTAGAAGCAATCATGGGTGGTGCCGGAGCCCGCGTGCAGAGATAGGCCGAAAGCAACTTAATGAGAACGAGCGTAAGCGAAGTTCGAATTTAGTGCGAGGCAAAGAATTTTAAATTACAACATAAATACTATGTCATCCCCGCAGAGATTTTCTCTGTGGGGATTTTTTATGTCTGACGATAAAGTGGTACAATGTTTTTGGGAATGTTATAATGGGTTAAAATCAGAGAGAAAGAGGACGGCAATGTATCGTATATTTATTGTGGAAGATGATCCAACAATGGCAAACGCCATGAAAGAAAAGGTAGAGTCCTGGGGCAATGAAGCCAGGATTGTAGAGCATTTTCAAAATGTTATGACAGAATTTACGGCGTACGATCCACATCTTGTTTTGATGGATATCATGCTTCCGTTTTTTAATGGATATCACTGGTGTACGCAGATCCGCCAGGTTTCGCAAGTGCCGGTTGTATTCTTATCGTCAGCTTCTGATAATATGAATATTGTTATGGCAATGAATATGGGGGGAGATGATTTCCTGGCAAAGCCCATCGATCTGGATGTGATGATGGCAAAAATCACTGCAATGCTTCGGCGGACATATGACATGGGAAACCAGCTTCCTATGTTGGAGCATCGGGGTCTGATGCTGGGATTGATGGATTCTACCATTACCTATGATGGTCAGAAAATCGAACTGACAAAGAATGAATTTCGCATTTTGCAGACATTGATGGAGCACAAAGGTGAAATCGTCAGTCGTGATACGCTTATGATGCGTCTGTGGCAGATGGATGATTATGTAGAGGAAAACACACTGACCGTCAATGTGAATCGCCTGCGTAAAAAATTAGACGGCATTGGCCTTCATGACTATATTGTGACAAAGGTTGGCGCCGGCTATCTTTTGCCATTGGAATAGGAGGTCATATGAAAAAATATTTACAATATCGCCGTGGATATATCTGTATATGGCTGCTTCTTTGCATTGTTCCTATCTTGATTCAGATGCTTTATGGTCAGGCACTGGAGAGCGTTTTGTATGGAAGCGGTCTGGCAACTGTTTTGGTATTGCTTTTTATGGTGCATGATTTTTTGCGATTTCGCGAGAAAGAGGAAAAAAGAAAACAGATTGCGCAGAATATGGGAAGCAGGGAATTATGCTTGTTTGATACAAAAAATCCGGTAGAAAAAGAGTATCTTGATTTGCTGGATCAGCTTACGGAACGCTACTGTAAACAGGCAGATCAAATACAGAACGCCACAAAGGAAAGACAGGAGTATTATACGACGTGGGTGCATCAGGTGAAGACACCGATGGCAGCGATGAACATGCTGTTGCAAAAGGAAGACACACCGGAAAGCAGACAACTGCAGCTGCAGCTTTTTCGTATGGAAGAATATGTAGAGATGATTCTTCACTTTACAAGATTAGAGGAATCGGGAACGGACTTTGTTTTTGATGCGTATGATTTGGATGAGATGATACGAAAGACCATCCGTAAATATGCGTCTGTTTTTGTGCAAAAAAAGATTGCAATTTGTTATGATACTGTCTCGACACATGTGCTTACCGATGAAAAATGGTTTTGTTTTGTGTTAGAGCAGGTGCTTTCCAATGCGCTCAAATATACAAATCATGGAAGCGTAACCATTGCCATGGAAACGCCGGGACTTCTTACTATTCGTGACACAGGAATTGGGATTGCACCTGAAGATGTGCCGCGCGTTTTTGAAAAAGGATATACGGGGTATAATGGCAGAGCAGACCACAAATCCACCGGTCTGGGATTATATTTATGTAAACGGACAATGGACCGGCTGCATCATGGTATTTCATTGGCATCAACTGTGGGCGAGGGAACAACCGTTACGCTGGATCTTCGCAGAGAAGAGCGGGTAATAGAATAATTTTTGCTATCTTACAAAAATGTCACATAAGAAGCCTTATATGTCACACGATTCGATGGTTGACTTATAGGGCTTTTGTTAAAGTATGCTTGTAACCAGAAAGGCAGCATACACGCAGTGGATGAACGTTTATGCGTGTAGGACAGGAGGAAAATATGGCTATGTTAGAAGTAAATTGTCTGGAAAAGATATATAAAACGCGTCTGGGCGGAAATCAGGTGCAAGCATTATGGGATGTTTCTTTTTCTGTGGAGCAGGGAGAATATGTGGCAATTATGGGAGAATCCGGAAGTGGTAAGACAACACTTTTGAATATTTTGGCGGCGCTCGACCGACCAACAAGTGGCAGCGTTCTCTTAAATGGATGTGATGTTACCGATTTACCGGAAAAAGAAATTTCCAAATTCCGTCGTGACCATTTGGGATTTGTATTTCAGGATTTTAATTTGTTGGATACCTTTTCTTTGAGAGATAACATTTATTTACCAATGGTGCTCGCAGGGAAAAAACCAGAAGAGATGAAGGCAAAAGCAGAGCCTTTGGCAAAAAGACTGGGCATAGAGGATGTTTTAGATAAATTTCCATATGAAGTGTCTGGTGGACAGAAACAGCGTGCGGCAGTGACACGTGCACTCATGATGGATCCGGAACTGCTTCTCGCAGATGAACCGACAGGAGCTTTGGATTCGAAGGCAACAGATGAATTGCTACAGGTATTCTCAGAGCTGCATGCGGCAGGGCAGACGATCTTGATGGTAACCCATTCGACCAAAGCAGCATCGCATGCAAGTCGTGTCTTGTTTATTAAGGATGGCGAAGTGTTTCACCAGTTGTATCGTGGCAACAGTACGAATGAGGAAATGTATCAAAAGATTGCCAATACACTGACACTCTTGACGACAGGCGGTGATGAAAATGAGTAAAGGATTTTACCGCCAGCTGGCAAAAACGAATATGAAAAAGAATGGAAAAATATATGCACCCTATATTCTCAGTGTGATCGCTGCGGTGGCAATGTTTTACATTATACAATCGCTGGCGCTCAATCCGGGATTTGTGAACATGCTCGGTTTTAATACGATGAATTCTATTCTGACATTTGCCTGCTGGGTTGTCCGGATTTTTCTTGTAATTTTCTTGCTATATACGAACAGCTTTTTAATCAAGCAGAGAAGAAAAGAGTTTGGTGTTTACCATATGCTTGGTTTAGAGAAAAAACATCTGGCAATTACCTTGTTCTGGGAGAGCTTAGGTGTACTTGCGATAGGACTTTTCGCAGGAATCCTTTTTGGCATGCTTTTGGATAAACTTTTGTATGCCGTTCTGATACGTATGCTAGGCTTTTCGGTTCCGCTTGGCTTTTTTGTATCGCCACTGGCGATTGGACGTACGGTGCTCCTATTTGTTGTCATAATGGCGCTAAATTATTTTTATGATATCGCGCAAATTCATGCGACATCGCCGATAGAACTGTTACATGGTACCGACATGGGGGAAAAAGAGCCACATGCAAAATGGCTGCTTGCCATTCTTGGATTTATACTTTTGGCGACAGGCTATACTATTTCGCTGAAAATAGAAGATCCGGTGTCTGCGCTTGCTATGTTTTTTGTGGCTGTTCTCTGCGTCATTTTTGGCACATATCTGCTGTTTACAGCGGGAAGTATTGCGTTACTAAAATTGCTGAAAAAGAAGAAAAGCTTCTATTATAAGACAAATCATTTTGTGAGTGTTTCCGGTATGATGTACCGAATGAAGCAAAATGCCGTAGGGTTGGCTCACATTTGCGTACTTTCCACTATGGTGCTTGTGATGATTTCGACGACATCTTCCATGATGTTTAGTATGCACGATATTTTATATACGCGTTATCCGATGCAGAACATGTGTTATGTTTCCGGTACAAGTCGCAGTGACGATCAAAAGATGATAGAAGCCATTCATCAGATGGCAAAGGAAACCGGCTGTGATGTCAAGGATGAAATATATGCACGCGGTTGTATTATTTATACCCGAAGACAGGGAAATGCATTTGAAGCGGATGCGACTGCCAGGGGAATGTCTGATAAAATCTTGTTTTGCATGAATCTGGAAGATTATAATAAGAGCATGCATACAAAGGAGACGTTGGAACCGGGAGAGGTTTTGGTATATGCGGCTCATGAACACTATGGAAAAGATACGATTGAGATTATGGGACAGAGCTATCGTGTAAAAGAAGTGAAAAAGGCGCCTTGCAATGGCATATTGGCATCTTATATGTCAAGTGGATATTACATTGTTTTTCCGGATGAAGCAGCGGTAGAGCAAATAGCAGAGCACATACCATATCAGTATGATGACAGTTTTAACGAGTTAAGATCATATTATGGCATTGATATTGATGGAAATGCTGATCAGCAATGGGAACTTTATAAGAAAATACAAACGTATCCATCCGCAAACATGAGCAGTTTTTCTGTGGAAAACCGAAAAGTGAATGAGAAAGCAATGAATGCTGTTTATGGTGGTTTGTTCTTTACGGGTGCATTTCTCGGTGTGCTCTTTCTGATAGCAACGGTTTTGATCATTTATTATAAACAGCTATCGGAAGGCTATGATGATCGGAAACGTTTTCATATTATGCAGCAGGTTGGTATGACGCATGAGGAAGTATCCTCTGCCATTCGTTCCCAGGTATTAACTGTATTTTTCCTGCCGCTTGTGACTGCCTGCATTCATACCTGTTTTGCTTTCCCGATTATCTGTCGCATGTTGTCACTCTTTAATATGCGTAATACAACGCTTTTGGTCGCATGTATGGTTGGCTGTTTTGTGGTATTTGGTATCATCTATGTGCTGGTGTATCTGATGACTGCCCGGACATACAATCGTATCGTACAGGAATAACCAGAAGGAATAACCGAAAAGCTTTTCCATTGCGTGCACTTGACAGAATATGCTATAATCGAGAGCGGATATATTGTAGCAACGATGGATGAAACAGTATAAGATATAGAAAGCATCTGATTTGATTGGACGGTTTTTATATATACACAAGTGTTAAGGAGTAAAACAATGGTCAAAGTAGTAAAATTTGGTGGAAGTTCCCTGGCAAGTGCAGCACAGTTTGCCAAGGTAGGAGATATTATCCGCGCGGATGAGACACGTCGTTATGTTGTGCCGAGTGCGCCGGGAAAACGTAATGCAAAGGATACGAAAGTAACAGATATGCTTTATTCCTGTTATGCATTAGCAGAAGCAGAGGAAGACTTTAAGGGTGCACTGAAAAAAATTAAGGAACGTTACAATTCCATTATCAATGGACTGAATCTGACACTTTCTCTGGAAGACGAATTCAGAATAATCGCAGAAAAATTCGAAGACAAAGCCGGAGAAGATTATGCAGCCAGCCGTGGTGAGTATTTAAATGGTATCATTATGGCAAATTACTTAGGCTATGAGTTCATTGATGCGGCAGAAGTGATCTTCTTTGACGAGAATGGTAACTTTGATGATTATAAAACAGATAAGGTGATGGCGGAACGTCTCTCGCATGTGGAAAAGGCCGTGATTCCGGGATTTTATGGAAGTGATATCGACGGCAATGTAAAGACATTCTCAAGAGGAGGATCTGATATTACAGGATCGATTGTATCGAAGGCCGTACATGCCAGCGTATATGAGAACTGGACGGATGTTTCCGGATGTCTGGTTGCAGATCCTAGAATTGTAGAGAACGCACAGCCAATCAGAGTGATTACTTACAGAGAATTGCGCGAGCTTTCTTACATGGGCGCATCTGTACTTCATGAAGATGCTATTTTCCCAGTGCGTAAGGCTGGCATTCCAATCAATATTAAGAATACCAATGCGCCGGAAGAACCGGGAACTATGATTGTAGAAAGCACCTGTCAAAAGGCAGATTATACGATTACCGGTATCGCCGGCAAGAAGGGATTTGTCGCAGTCAATATCGATAAGGATATGATGAACTCAGAAGTAGGATTCTGTCGTAAAGCGCTGGAAGCATTTGAGGAGAATGGTATTTCCATTGAACATATGCCATCCGGTATTGATACTATGACAGTTTTTGTACATCAGGAAGAATTCGAAGGAAAAGAGCAGCAGGTGATTTCTTCTATCCGTCGTCTCGTAAATCCGGATATCATTGATCTGGAAGCAGATCTGGCATTGATTGCCGTTGTGGGACGTGGTATGAAATCAACCCGTGGTACTGCAGGAAGAATCTTCTCAGCACTTGCACATGCAAATATCAACGTCAAAATGATTGATCAGGGTTCTTCTGAGTTGAACATCATCATCGGTGTCAGCAACAATGACTTTGAGAATGCAATTAAGGCTGTTTACGACATCTTTGTGATGACACAAATTTAAAATTCGCTCTTACATTTTTTCGCAAAAGTTGATAAAATAGGTTTATAACGAAGTAAAATGTGTGTAAACTTTGCGGGCTCATAGGAGTTGTCAAAATTTGGGAAAGGATGTGTCAAAATGTTTGAAGTGGGCGAACGTGTTGTGTATGGTCACCATGGTGTGTGCGAGATTGTCCGGATTGATACGTTGGATATGCCAAATGTGCCAAAAGACCGGCAGTATTATTATTTGGCGCCGACGACAGACAAGACGAGCATCATGTACGCACCGGTCGATAATGCAAAGCTTTCGATTCGTCGTGTTATGACAAAGGACGATATTATGGCATTGCTGAGAGAAATGCCACAGATTGATTTGATTACGGTTGCCAATGATCGGTTGCGTGAAAACGAATATAAAGACTGTATTCGCAGTTTAGATGGAAAGCGCTGGGTTAGCTTGTTAAAGACAGTACACCAGCGTGGAAAAGAGCGGATTGATAAAGGCAAGAAGATGACGGCGCTGGATGAACGGTATATGAAATTAGTGGAGATGCAGTTATATTCTGAGATTGCTGCGGTTCTTGATATTCCGAGAAATCAGGTGGAGAACTATATTGCAGAACACACTGTGGTCGCATAAAAAGAGAATAGGAATCCTCAGACAGCAGTTGCTGCCTGGGGATTTTTCTATTTCGAAATAAATATGTGACGATTTTGTGAATTTTCAAAAAATATTAGCACTCACTATTGACGAGTGCTAATAAAGGTGATATAACATAATTGTCAAAAGAAAAGACATTAAAACATGACAATATAGTAAACAATAGTTTTAATGATATGGAAGGAGCGATGACTTATGTTAATGCCTAGTATTTTTGGAAATGATTTTATGGATGATTTCTTTGTTTTTCCACAGGAGAGAAAGAGTGCAGCAAGCACAAAGAACAATCTGATGCAGACAGATGTCAAAGAAACTGAGACAGGTTATGAAGTGGTGATTGATCTTCCTGGATATAGCAAGGAAAATGTAAATGCAGAATTGAAAGATGGCTATCTGATTATCAGTGCCACAACAACGAGCAATGATGAGGAGAAATCCGAGGATGGCAAGTACATCCGCAAGGAACGTTACAGTGGCAGTTGCCAGCGTAGCTTCTATGTAGGTGAAGATATCACCCATGAAGATATCAAGGCAAAATTTGAGAACGGTACATTGAAGTTGGATATTCCAAAGAAGGAAGCCCAGCCGAAGGTAGAAGAGAAAAAGACGATTGCCATTGAGTAATCGGTGATGAGAAAGGAGGCTGGCTGCAGATTGTAGCCAGCCTTCTTGCAAGAAAAAAAGCGACGCAACATATTGCAAAAGGATGCTATGTGCAGGTGAGAAAGTAGGTGAGTTGGGATGTCTGCCAAGAGAGATTATTATGAAGTCTTAGGCGTCGACAGGAAAGCGGACGAAAGCACAATCAAAAAGGCATTTCGGCGATTGGCAAAAAAATACCATCCCGATACCAATGCCGGTAATGCGGACGCAGAAGAGAAGTTTAAAGAAATTACGGAAGCTTACGACGTTTTGAGCGATAAAGAAAAAAGAAAATTATACGATCAGTTTGGTCACGCAGCTTTTAGCGAAGGCTTTGATCCGAATCAGGCGCGAGGATTCTCTGGACAGGGATTCGGCAAAGGCTTTTATCGGAATGGCGATGGCATGGAATTCCATTTTGAAGGTGGCGATATGGGCGACATGGGCGATATTTTTGACGACCTTTTTGGTGGAGCCTTTCGCAGTGGTCGCACCAGCGGTTTCGGTGGTGGAACAAGAGGCTATGGCAATCGCGCAAGAAAAGGAGAGGATTTGCGTGCTGAGATTACCATTTCGTTTGATGATGCTGCCTTTGGATGTGATAAGCAGATTACGATTTCTGATCCATCCGGCAGACAGCCGCAGACACTCGCAGTGCACATCCCGGCAGGAATTGATGAAGGCAAAACCGTTCGTCTGGCGGGAAAAGGACATCCCGGTATGGGCGGCGGCAAAAATGGTGATTTACTTTTGCATGTGCATGTATTGGAAAAACCGGGATTCCGGCGTGAAGGCATGGATGTTTACACGGTTGTGCATGTCCCGTTTGCAACAGCTGCTCTAGGTGGTGTGGCACGTGTGACAACGCTTTATGGTGATGTAGAGTGTAAGATTAAAGAAGGAACGCAATCCGGAAGTAAGATCCGTTTGAAAAATAAGGGCATTGTTTCCATGCGAAACAGCAAAGTCCATGGAGATCAGTATGTGACGGTGGAAGTTTTAGTGCCAAAGCATTTGAATGAAACAGCAAAACAAAAATTAAGAGAATATGCAGGTGCAGAAAAAGCATCGGCGTGATAAGATACCATTATGGGAGGTGACAGATATGAACATTCAGAAGTTTACCCAAAAGTCAATGGAAGCAGTGCAGGACTGTGAAAAATTGGCATATGAATATGGCAATCAGGAAATTGAACAGGAACATTTGCTGGTTGCTCTTTTACAACAGGAAAATGGTCTGATTCCACAGATGATAGAAAAAATGGAAATCCAGCTGGAGCATTTTAAAGAAAATGCAACACGTCGTCTGGAAGCAAGAACGAAGGTTTCCGGTGGTCAGGTGTTTGTGGGAAAAGACTTAAATCAGGTACTCATCCATGCAGAGGATGAAGCAAAGGCTATGGGAGATGAATACGTTTCCGTAGAGCATCTTTTCCTTGCGCTGATTCGTTATCCAAATCGTGCCATCAAAGATTTGTTCCATGAATATGGAATTACAAGAGACCGCTTTTTACAGGCGCTTTCGACGGTGCGTGGTAACCAGAGAGTGACGACGGACAATCCGGAAGCAACCTATGATACGCTGGAAAAGTATGGTTATGACATGGTGGAGCGTGCGCGTGAGCAGAAGCTGGATCCGGTCATTGGCAGAGATGCTGAGATCCGGAATGTGGTTCGTATTTTGTCACGCAAGACAAAAAATAACCCGGTGCTGATTGGTGAACCCGGTGTAGGTAAGACGGCAGCAGTAGAAGGCCTTGCGCAGCGTATTGTCCGTGGTGATGTGCCGGAAGGACTGAAAGATAAAAAGCTTTTTGCTCTTGATATGGGAGCATTGGTTGCCGGTGCAAAATATCGTGGTGAATTTGAGGAACGTTTAAAAGCCGTGTTGGATGAAATTAAAAACTCCGATGGTGAAATCATCCTCTTTATTGATGAGTTGCACACGATTGTGGGAGCTGGCAAAACAGATGGCGCTATGGATGCAGGCAACATGTTAAAACCAATGCTTGCGCGTGGTGAATTACACTGTATTGGTGCGACAACGTTGGATGAGTATCGGGAATATATCGAGAAAGACCCTGCGTTGGAGCGTCGTTTCCAACCGGTTATGGTGGATGAACCATCGGTAGAAGATACCATATCCATTTTGCGTGGTTTAAAGGACAGATATGAAGTATTCCACGGTGTTAAGATTACGGATGGTGCACTGGTATCAGCAGCTACGTTATCCAATCGTTATATTACAGACCGGTTTTTGCCGGATAAAGCGATTGATCTGGTCGACGAGGCATGTGCTTTGATTAAGACAGAGCTGGATTCTATGCCAACAGAGCTGGATGAACTCAACCGTCGTATTATGCAGTTGGAGATTGAGGAGACGGCTCTCAAAAAAGAAGACGATCACCTTAGTCAGGAACGTCTGGAGAACCTGCAGAAGGAACTCTCCGAGCTGCGTGAGAAATTCTCCGGTCAGAAGGCACAATGGGATAATGAGAAACATGCAGTGGAAAAAGTTTCACAGCTGCGTGAGGAATTAGAGAGCCTGCGCAATGAGATTAAGATTGCACAGCAGAATTATGATCTGGAAAAAGCAGCAGAATTGCAGTATGGCAAGCTGCCACAGCTCGAAAAACAATTGGAGCAGGAAGAAGAACTGATTAAGAATAAAGATATGAGTCTCGTACACGAAAGTGTTACGGAGGAAGAAATTGCACGTATTATTTCCCGCTGGACGGGAATTCCGGTTGCAAAGCTCAATGAGAGTGAACGCAATAAGACACTGCATCTGGCAGATGAGCTTCACAAACGTGTGATTGGTCAGGACGAAGGTGTGACGAAAGTCAGCGAGGCTATCATTCGTTCAAAAGCCGGTATCAAAGATCCGGATAAGCCAATTGGTTCTTTCTTATTCTTAGGACCTACAGGTGTCGGTAAGACAGAACTAGCAAAAACGCTTGCAGCAAGTCTTTTTGACGATGAAAATAATATGGTGCGTCTGGATATGAGTGAGTATATGGAGAAATATTCGGTATCTCGTCTGATTGGAGCGCCTCCAGGATATGTAGGTTATGACGAAGGCGGTCAATTGACGGAGGCTGTCCGTAGAAAACCATATTCCGTTGTTCTGTTTGATGAGGTGGAAAAAGCGCATCCGGATGTCTTTAATGTACTTTTGCAGGTATTGGATGACGGACGTATTACCGATTCGCAGGGAAGAACGGTCGATTTTAAAAATACGATTATTATTATGACAAGTAACCTTGGATCTTCTTATTTGCTCGATGGTATTGATGAAAATGGCAACATCAGACCGGAGGCAGAGGAAGCTGTCATGAACGAACTGCGGCAGCATTTCAGACCGGAATTTTTGAACCGTCTGGATGAGACCATTCTCTTCAAGCCACTTACCAAGGATAATATTGGTCATATTGTTACGCTTTTGATGCAGGAATTGAATGAACGTCTTGCAGATCGTGAGATACGTGTACAGCTTTCTCCGGAAGCAGAAGCCTATATTGTAGATCATGGATACGACCCGGTTTACGGTGCAAGACCACTCAAACGTTATTTGCAGAAATACGTGGAGACGATGGCAGCAAAATGTATTTTGGCGGATGAAGTGGAGATGGGCGATGTCATTTATATTGATGTGGCAGGAAGCGAACTTACTGCAGTGGTAAAGCATGAGGCATAAAAGAACAAATCCTTCATAGCTTATAATATGAAGAAGATGAGTAAAGCCAGTCTTGGCAAAAAGTCAGGGCTGGCTTTTTTTATGGAAAAGAAAAAAATATGGATGTATGCATTGTGTGTGGCAGGAATCGGTGCCAGCCTGCTATGGCAGGTGTGCGTGTATCAAAAAGCAGAAAAAATGTGGCAAAGTACGGCTGCGGATGCCGGATGTGAGCAAGGGGCAGATGCGTGCAATGAGCAGGAAAAGGAGAAAAAGAAAATTGCTCTGACATTTGATGATGGGCCACATCCTTTGTATACGCAGGAAATACTTGCGGTTCTTTCTGAGGCGGATGTCAAGGCAACTTTTTTTATGATGGGCAAAGAAGCGGAAATCTATCCCGAGATTGTAAAAGAAGTGCATGAGGCAGGACATTTGATTGGAAACCACACCTATTCGCATACCAATGTATGTGAGGTTTCTGAAGCGGAGATGTTGACAGAAATCGGAAAAACAAATGATTTACTGGAAAACTTAACTGGTGTTCGTCCACAATTTTTCCGTCCGCCGTATGGCTGCAAAAATGAATCCTTAGAACAGCGCACAGGCATGTTCTGGGTCTTTTGGCATGTGGACACGTTGGATTGGCAGAGCCAGAACACTGAGCGGATTTACGCGGAAGTAGTGAAAAATGTTAAGGAAAATGATATTATTTTAATGCACGACGCTTATCCGACGACGGTGGAAGCCGTAAGACAGCTGATTCCGGTTTTGCGGGAGATGGGGTATACATTTGTCACCGTAGATCAGTTGGTGGAGCCGTAATATGGGTATGATATGAGTGCAATCAGAAATTTATATAACAAAAGACTTGTACTTTCTGTGAAATTTTAGTATCTTATTAGGTAGAATGCATAATCGGATGTGGAATCCTGCAATTTGAAACGAAAATGCAGGAAAAATCAAGAAAGATGCAAGTTAATATGCAAGATATTGCGTTTTAAAATGCAATTTCGGAGGGATTATGGATTTATTTGATTATATGCGACAGGAAAATGGGAAAAAAGAATCACCACTAGCTTCCCGCATGCGACCGACGACATTGGATGAAGTGGTCGGACAACAGCATATCATAGGCAAGGATAAACTTTTGTATCGCGCTATTATGGCGGATAAGATATCGTCCATTATTTTTTATGGACCACCGGGAACCGGGAAGACGACGCTTGCAAAAGTGATCGCACATACAACGAGTGCAGAGTTTACTTCCATCAATGCGACAGCAGCCGGTAAGAAGGATATGGAGCAGGTGGTGGAAAACGCCAAAAATATGCGTGGCATGTATGGGAAAAAGACGATTTTGTTTATCGATGAGATTCATCGGTTTAACAAAGGACAGCAGGATTATCTTTTGCCATTTGTAGAGGATGGAACCATTATTCTAGTGGGAGCAACGACGGAGAATCCTTATTTTGAGGTCAACGGAGCACTTTTATCCAGATCTATCATCTTTGAATTAAAGCCTTTATCCCAGGATGACATCAAGAAACTGTTGTTGCGTGCATTGCAGGATCAGGAAAAAGGTCTTGGTTCTTATGGGGCTACCATTGATGATGACGCGCTCGATTTTTTGAGCGATATGGCAAATGGAGATGCCAGAAGCGCGCTTACTGCAATTGAGCTGGGCGTATTGACGACGGAGCCATCCACGGATGGAAAAATTCATATTACATTATCTGTTGCGAGCGAATGCATTCAAAGACGTGTTGTGAAATATGATAAGAGTGGTGACAATCACTATGATACGATTTCTGCTTTTATCAAAAGTATGCGGGGCTCTGACCCGGATGCAGCTATTTATTATCTGGCGCGGATGCTTTATGCAGGCGAGGATGTGAAGTTTATTGCAAGGCGTATCATGATCTGCGCATCCGAAGATGTCGGAAATGCAGATCCGCAGGCGTTACAAGTGGCTGTTGCGGCAGCGCAGGCAGTGGAGCGTATTGGTATGCCGGAAAGTCAGATTATTCTGGCGCAGGCAGTAAATTACGTGGCTTGTGCACCAAAAAGTAATGCGTCCTATTTGTCGATTGGCGCAGCCATGCAGATGGTGGCGAATGGACAGACACCACCGATTCCGACACATTTACAGGATTCTCATTACAAATCTGCGGGAAAACTGGGGCACGGTCTTGGCTATCAATATGCGCATGATTTTAAAAATCATTATGTGCAGCAGCAATATCTGCCGGATGCATTGGTAGGAACGCAGTTTTATGAGCCTACAGAGATGGGATATGAAAAGAAAATCCGGGAACATTTAGAAAGAATCCGCAGAGAAGCGGAGTAGAGAAGAAATAACCTTTGCGGGCGATGACAGCGGTCGGCAAAGTTTATTTAATAAAGAAACAAGCAGTAGGAGGAAAAAATATCATGCAAACATATGCAGACATGACAAAAGAACAGTTGCAGGAAGAACTGGCAAAGGTACGTCAGACCTACAAAGAGTATCAGGACAAAGGCCTGAAACTTGATATGTCACGTGGAAAGCCATCAACGGAACAGTTGGATTTGGGAATGGGACTTTTGAATGCTATTGATGCAGAATCCTTAATGCAGGCAGAAAATGGTCTGGATACCCGTAACTATGGTGGCCTGGATGGAATTCCGGAGGCAAAGCGTCTCATGGCCGGCATCATGGAAGTAAAACCGGAACAGGTTATCGTCTGTGGAAATTCCAGTCTGAATACAATGTATGATATGGTTGCCCGCGGAATGCTTTTAGGCTATATGGGAGAGACTCCTTGGGCTAAATTAGATAAAGTGAAATTTTTATGTCCAGTGCCGGGTTATGACCGTCATTTTGCCGTAACAGAGCATTTTGGCGTGGAAATGATCAATGTGCCAATGACAGTTGACGGACCGGACATGGATATGGTAGAGGAATTGGTGGCAAAAGATGATGCCATTAAGGGAATCTGGTGTGTGCCAAAGTACTCCAATCCACAGGGTATTGTATATTCCGACGATACGGTAAGACGTATGGCAGCTTTAAAACCGGCAGCAAAAGATTTCCGTATTTTCTGGGATAATGCTTATGCGGTGCATCATTTGTACGGTGCAGAAGAAGGAAAGATTTTAAACATTTTAGAGGAATGTGAAAAGGCTGGAAATCCGGATATGGTATTTGAGTTCTGCTCTACTTCTAAGGTCTCTTTTGCCGGTGGTGGTATATCAGCAATCGCTTCATCAGAAGCAAACATTGCAGATATCAAGAAGTCCCTCACCATTCAGACCATCGGATTTGATAAGGTCAACCAGTTACGCCACGTGCGTTTCTTTAAAGATGAGGATGGTATCGAAAAGCATATGGAAAAACATGCAGCACTTCTTCGCCCTCGTTTTGAACTGGTGCTTGAGACATTGGAGAGAGAACTTGCCGGTCTTGATGCTGGTTCCTGGATTAAGCCGAAGGGCGGATATTTTATCACATATGAGACGATCGATGGATGTGCAACACGTGTTGTTGGATTGGCGAAGGAGGCAGGTGTTGTGCTGACACCGGCAGGTGCGCCATTCCCATATGGCAAGGATCCAAAAGATTCTGTCATCCGTATAGCGCCATCTTATCCAACCCTGGAAGACTTAAAGGCAGCTGCAGAGATCTTCTGTGTATGTGTAAAAGTGGCAACCTTGGAAAAGATGCTGGAAGCGTAAGACTAGTATGGAAGCAAAACATGTACGCAGAATAAGTTTTGCTTCTCATAGATGTCGAGCATACCATGATATTGCTCGGTCAACAATGAAATACTTTTTAACCCTAAGCCGTGTTCGTGAGAATGCGGCTTTTTTGATAGCAGCTCAGGGTTATGTTCCAATACGGAAGAAGATATTCTGTTTTGGGAGACAATACTGATATTCTGTTCGGTCTGGATGATTTCAAATCGTATCAGGCGATTGCCGACAGGTTCTTTGGAGGATGCCTCTATTGCATTATCCAATAGATTGAGAATGAGAATCATTACTTGGATATTGTCATATAAAGGATCTAAAACAATGTGTTGCTCAAAGATAATATTTTCCTTAAGACAGCGTTGCTGTTTTGCATGCAAGAGGGCATTTAACAGCTGATTATCGGTATAGATAATGTCCGAAGATGACGGAGCATCAGAGATAAATTCGGTGATATTATCCATAACCTGTTGCTGCTTCCCTTCTGCCAATAAAATGCGGTAATTGAGGAGAAGATGCTTGATATCGTGTTTCAAAATCCGAGATTGCTGATAATGTTCTTCACTTTCTAAAATAAGTTCTTTTTGCTGCTGTAACTGCAATTTCAAGAGAGCCATTTCTATACTGTTTTCCTGTTCTTGTTCCTGCGCTTTTAACAGATAAAGACCCATGATCGTTGTAGCAATCAGGCACAATGCTATAGATAGGCAAATGCCATAGAGATATGGCAACCTAGGGGCAAAAGAAACCAAAATAATATGAAGCAGAAAGGCTACGATAAAATCACAGAAGAAAAACAAAAAAGATATCCATAGTGATTTTTGTGTGAGGACATTAGAAAATGTGTGGAAGTGGTTCAGATAGTAGACGATGGCAAATTCGGTCATATAGATGACAAACAAGTATAACAGGCGTAGGTAAGAGCCTTTTGTAAATAACATATTGGCAGTTGTGTGACCGGATAGCAGGAACAGATTGGTTATGATGTTAGAAACGAGCAGGTCAACGATGTTAAAGAGAACCAGCATTGTTAGTTTTTTCCATAATGTGCTATCAAAGCAACATAGGAGTACAAGCAGAGATAGGAACATGGATAGAAGAGAAAAGACCGTATTGGGTAGGATAGTAGGCGGAAGCAGACCGAGAATTACTTCGACAGTTCCGAAAAATATCAAATATGTGTCATGATAGCGCTGAGACTTTTGAAAAAAGGTGTTTGCGACCAGGCAGAAAAAGACATAGGTGAGTATAAGTGCGAGGATTTCGAAAAGATTAAATAGTAAGGACATGGGTTTGGCTCCTTTCAAATTTTAAGTATGCAGAACGAAAAGCAGCTTTGTAACTGCGTGAGAGGAATAGTTCCTGCCCATTGCGTAGTACGATGGAACTATTGGAGACCACACGGATATAATCAAGATTGACCATGCAACTCTGATTGATCCGACAAAAATTATGTTCGCATAGGATGGATTCATATGCGGATAATTTACCACGCACATGATAGGTCTGCTGTGTGCAATGAAAGTCAAGATAGTGCAAATTGATCTCTAAATATTGTATCTCATGTAAGGATACCATGTGAGAACTGCCTTTTTCGACAAGCTGTATCTGGCAGACCGATGCATTGGGGGCATGATATTTCTGCAAGAATGCAGTTAGTGCCTCTGGTAGTTCTTCTGCTAGAAATTCTTTTCTAAGAAAACGGAATGGTGCATAATGGATCGCCTCAAAGACATAATTGGAAAGACTGCTGATAAATATGAGAGTTGGTGTGGAAGCAGCGTCGTTTGTCTGCAATGTCTGCGCAAGTTCCAGGCCGGATTTTCCGGGAAGGCGTATGTCTAAAAACAAGAGTTGTAGTGATGTAATGTCATAAGCAAATAGTTGCTCAGCATCTTCGAAAAGATGACAGCAGATGTCTTGCGTGGTATTTGTAAAATATTTTTCTATTTCTTCTTTCAGATGATTTCTGAAAACAGAGTCATCATCACATATTCCAATATGAATCATAGTGGATCTCCCGATATCTTTTTCTTTTATTATATCGTAAAGAAAGTATGCAACAAGAACAGAATTCAGCCAGAAATGTGCAGGATTCAGCCAAAAGCTTGTTATGTGATGAAGGAATTGGTAAAAATGAGGAAGGGAAGGATTGTTGCAAGCGGGGAAAGAGGTAGTTTAAAAGCATGAGGAAAATAAAAACAGATGAGCAGGCGAAGAAACTGCGTGAACAATTAGATGAAACTGCAACGTTTCATGGAGTACAGATTGTCCTAATGGTCGTGCTGAGTCTACTCATAGCAATATTGATAATGAATTTCTGGGCACGATTTAATATGAGAATGTGGATGAATATGTCGGAGGCACTGGGAAATTGTGCAGAGGATTATTATCAATGTGAAATGCAACAATCATACTTTGATGAATCAAAGTCTACTAAAATTTATTATGAAATGAAGTCGGATTTTCTGAATAGCAAAGGGCATGCGGAAGTAGTTATAGCATACGAAAAACTAATTAGCTATGCGGTATGCGAGGATAAAGTATTTGATGCATCAAAGGTGGATATTACAGGTTACGTTGCTCAGATAGGGAAAGAAATGGAAGCTCAGGCGCAGAAAAGATATCCTAATGAAAATGTGCACTATGTGACAGAAGAATGCAATGAACATGTAAAAGCGGTTTATGTAGAAAAGGCACAGATGTTTTATGAGAAACTGAATAAAAATTACAGCTGGGAAGTAAAGCTGTATTATAGGTTTGCATCTGGTTATAATCGTCTTGTTATAGAAGTTTTAATATTTATAATTGCATTGTTATGGTATCGAAAAACAAAAAAAGTCTTGTGGAAGAAAGGTGTTGTTTTCATCTGGTGCAGTGCTGGGCTTTTGTGTGCGGGGATGAATTATGAAATATATACTTGGTTCTGCACGACCGTGGTACAGCATAGGGCGAATTATAGTATGGATATGAGTTTGTTTTATGTCATCCCTATGTTTGCGATTGCTTTTATCCGGTATAACATGGAAAAATACAAGGAAAAGAGACTTCGAAGAAAGTTATCTGAGTATGAAAGCAGGCAGGATGAAAACTAGCATTTTACATTTACTAAAAATACCAAACAATGAGTTTTCAAAAGAAGATGCATATAGGTTACAAAAGGCACTGACAGAGCGAAGATGTAGCTGGAAACAAGAAAGAATACTGACATGTATTGTTATATTCTGCTTTTCACTTCATATTATGCAAATTATGACGGCGTCCAATATTCAGTTCTGGGTTAGTAATGCCATGGATAGTTTCCCGTTTGTTGCAATTTTTGAACATTATACGGAAACATCTTCTGAGGAAGATGATAGGAGTATGGGGGACTTGCAGCAAGATATTACGCGGGCAATCTACAGTAGTTCTGAATATCCGACTATTATTGACACCTATATTCAATCTGCTGAAAATGCTATATATGAGAATAAAGATTGGTCTGCTGGTGAGGCAGATGTAGAAGAACATATAAATCAATTTGAATCTGATGTAAAGAAGAGTGCTGGTTTGCATTATTCAGATACAAGCGAGATATATAAGGCCCGAAAGACAGAAAAGTATGAAAGCTTTCGTAGAAGATTTGACGAAGAAGCGGAAAGACAATATAGGGCGGTCGAGGAAAAATGTCCATGGGCAGTGAAGGCGCAAAGATGGTTCTCGTGGTTTGGTACTTCTATCTTTTTGGTATGTATAGCATTAGGTATGGCAGGAATTTTGATTAGAAAAACATGCATTCTTTCGAGAAAAAAGATGATAATCAGGACATGCTTGGGAATCATGATTTTGTGTAGCAGTACAACAATAGTTATTGATTGGTGGTATCAAAGTGTAATCTTGGAACAATCATATACTTACAATCTATACTGTGTGCTACGCTATTGGGGAGTGGCTTTTGTAGGAATGATATGTTATATTGCATGCTCACTTATTGAAAAGAAGGCAATCAAAAAATTGCAGGAAAAAATGTAATATTTACAGTCTAAGCCGTGTTCGTAAAGATGCGGCTTTTTCGTTTTGTGAAAGGACAAATTTATACAAAAATCTTACCAAAAACAGCAAAATAGGACTTGTTTGGGATGAGAAAAGTGCATTAAAATATGTAATATTTTTGGCGCGCCGTGTTGGTCAATCGGGAGACAGAACAGGAACTTACCGTGCGTCATATGTGTGAAGCAGGAGGGACAAAATGCAAAAAGCAAGTGAAATTTTAAAAAGATATAAAAATGAAAACGGACCGGATATTTCCATGGTAACAGACCGTCTGATCGAAAAAGATGGCTTATATTTTAAAGATATCGATGGTTCCGGTCAGTTCAAGCCTTTTGATGACTGGCGGTTGCCGGCAAAGGAGAGAGCCGAGGCATATGTCAAGGAACTGACCTTGGAGGAAAAAATCGCCCAGTTGTTTATCTCGGACTGGCGTATGGGAAAATATCCGTGTGGCGTAGAGGGGTATCAGCCACAGTTGGATGAATCCGGCGTTTTAGATAACGGGCAGTTAGATGGAAAAACCATTTTGGTGAGCAGCATTTACCGGGTACGGAGACGATGTTAAAGGACTGGTTTTCCAGACATCTGATCCTGCGTGCAAACCCAACGCCTACCGATCTGGTAGATTTTTTGAACCAGTTACAGGCAGTGGCAGAGGAATGCGATCATTTTGTACCGGTACAGGTCGTATCCAATTCTCGAAATGAAAATGCCGAACCTGTTTTTGGTATGAATGATGCCGCCGGTGTGTTCGCAACCTGGCCGGGAACTCTTGGCATTGCAGCAGCAGTTAAGGGAGACGGCAATTTTGATGTCATTGATACATTCGGACAGATTATCAATCGTGAATGGAATGCATGCGGTCTTCGCAAGGGCTATATGTATATGGCAGACTGTATGACCGATCCAAGATGGCAGAGAACTTATGGCACTTTTGGTGAGGATCCGGCATTGATTGAGGAAACTTTTGATCATTTGATTCCTGCCATTCAAAATGGCTCAGATGGGGCAGGTTTCGATGGAACAGCGATGACAGTCAAGCACTTTCCGGGCGGCGGAGCCAGAGAGAATGGCTTTGACCCGCATTATGCTGCAGGTCAGTGGAATGTCTATGCAACAGAGGACAGTCTGGAGAAATACCATATTAAGGGATTTTACCCGGCAATCCGCCACAATGCAGAGTCTATCATGCCATATTACTCAAAGCCTTCGAAGGAGAAAAGTTTTCTGCAAAAGGATCCAGAAGGACAGGATATTGATTTTGCTCCATATGGATTTGCTTATAACAAATATTTTATTGACACTATTTTGCGTGGACAGATGGGCTTCAAGGGTTACATTAACTCCGATACCGGTATCGTGCACAATATGTGCTGGGGTGTAGAGGCGCTGGATAAGCCGGAGCGTATTGGTTTTGCTGTGACGCAGTCCGGTGTTGACCTGATCAGTGGTCTGTTTGACAATGATCTTGCCATGGAAGCCTATGAGAGGGGCAAAAATGGTTATTACGACAGTCATGAAGTGCCAGAGGGATTTGCAAAAGAAGACCTTATCTTAACAGATGCATCCATTGATCGAGCTGTGATGCGTACATTGACAGAAATGTTTGCTCTTGGCATGTTTGAAGATCCTTATCGAGATGCGGCTGTGGCAGAGCGTGTGATTGCAGATGAAGCTGATCGGGCAGAGGCAGCGTTGGTGCACAGAAAGTCTGTGGTACTTTTGAAAAATGACGGAACTTTACCATATGATGCAAACGGTAAAAAGATTTATGTTGAGGCATTTTATAAGAATAAAGAACAGGCAGAAAAAGAGAACAAGACTTTACGGGAATTGGCAGCAGGCTATGGCACGTTGACAGACTCCTATGAGGAAGCTGATCTTGCAATCCTGATGGTACATCCGTCATCCGGCGCATATTTTTCTGCAACACCGGGCTATCTGGAACTGGATCTTTGCGAGGATAAGGAAGTCTGCGATGTGGATGAGAATTGCAGACCACTTGCTACGACCCACAAGGAAACGACGGTCAGCGGCATGAAGCGTCTGCAGGAAATCGCTGCAAGCATCCATGCACATGGCGGTAAGGTTGTATCTAATATCAATGTGACCCTTGCATGGGAACTGGGAAATGTGGAGACAATTTCAGATGCCTTGACGGTCGGATTCGATACCTATGATGAGGCAATCATGGATGTGATCTTTGGCAAATATGCTCCGACGGGTAAACTTCCGATCACCTTCCCAAAGAATGATGCCGTCATCAAAGTGGGAGCAGATGGCAGGTGTATCAGCCCGAATGATGTGCCGGGCTATGACAAGGATTTGTATATGCCGGATGAATTCAAAGATGAGAATGGAAAGGCATACGCATATCGTGATGCGGCAGGCAATTACTACGAACTGAACTTTGGATTGACATATTAGGCTTTTTCATGCCATTCAAATCGAACGGCAAATGTGGTAAAATGGAGCAAATGATAAAAAGCAGGAGGACAATATGGCAAAGACAGTTGGATTTATCGGTAGTGGAAATATGGGCAGAGCTATCATGGGCGGTATGATTGCCGCAGGGCTTTATACACCATCGCAGATTCTGGCATCTGCAAGGACAAAGGAGACGGTTGAAAAAATAGAAAAAGAACTTGGCATTGTTGCAACGACGGACAATGCCACAGTGGCAAAAAAAGCAGATATTTTGTTTTTAGCGGTAAAACCAGGTGTTTTTGCTACGGTTATTCCGGAAATCCGGGATTGTTGCAAAGAAGGACAAATTGTCGTATCCATTGCAGCAGGTCAGACGTTGACGTCTATTACAGAAATGTTTGGTCATGAAATAAAATTGGTTCGCGCAATGCCAAATACGCCGGCACTTGTTGGGGAAGCAATGAGTGCAGTGACACCAAACAATCATGTTGGCGAAGAAGAAATACAGGATGTGACGGCGATTTTTGAAAGCTTTGGAAAAGCAGAGATTGTGCCGGAAACTATGATGGACGCTGTGATTGGTGTGAGCGGTTCTTCGCCTGCTTACGTGTATATGTTTATCGAGGCAATGGCGGATGCAGCAGTGGCTGATGGAATGCCAAGAAAACAAGCATACAAATTTGCAGCGCAGTCTGTCCTTGGTGCAGCAAAGATGGTATTAGAAACAGGAGAGCATCCGGGAGTTCTGAAAGATGCTGTTTGTTCACCGGGTGGCACGACGATTGCAGCGGTAGCAGAATTAGAAAAAAATGGATTGCGCTCTGCAGTAATCGAGGCACAGAGAGCTTGTGTACAGAAGTCTAAGGATATGAGTAAGAAATAGGAAGTTGCGAAGTTTGGATGTTAAGCTTTTTGAAAATATTCCAAAATAATTGAAACAATAGCCCCAGCTTTTTGCTGGGGCTATTGTCGGTTCTTAAGCAATTTTTGACAAGATAGACGTAGTGGGTATGGAAGGCGAAAAAGCAAGCGTGATACCCAGAGAAGTGAGTCAGTATGGGTATGGGAGGCGAAAAACAAGCGTGATACCCAGAGAAGTGAGACGGTATGGGTATGGGAGGCAAAAAACAAGCGTGATACCCAGACAAATGAGACAGAGTGGGTATGGGAGAGAAAAAGCAAGTGTGATACCCAGAGGAATGAGTCGGTGTGGGTATGAGAGGCGAAAAATCAAGTAAGATACCCAGAAATACGAAAAAGTCACGAAAATTGGATTGATATATTTTCATATGGCAGGTAACATAATATGAAAGACAGGCAAATGTAACTATTTCAGCTTTAAGTAGTAAAGAGGGGGAGTCTTTTGAAAAATATTCGAGTGCAAAGAAACATTTAGCATAATGTATTAGATTAAGTGGTGTCATTATGGAAAAAATAGAAGTTATTGAGCGAGCAGCAAATAGGCTTCTGCAACATAATGTTGCAGAGGCAAGAAGAACGATAGAAACGGAATATCCATTTCATAAGCTGACTGCACAGGGGCGTAATTATACAGATAAAGAAAAGATGGCTCAATTTGTACGGGATGGATTTATTGACAGATATAGTGGACAGAAACTTGTAAATCCTGGAATACTAAAGGTGCTGTCACATTACATGCCTGAGACATTTCCATATCATGCGCATTGGAAAATGGAAGAGTGTCATAATGCTTACTGGGAGTTTGTTCCTACGGTGGATCATGTTTGTCCGGTAGCATTAGGTGGAGCTGATTCTATGGAAAACTGGGCGACAACATCTATGCTCCACAATTCAATTAAGAGTAATTGGACATTAGAACAACTTAATTGGAAACTGCATGATGCCGGTAATTATGATAAATATGATGGATTAACAGGACTATTTATAAAGTTGGTTGAAACAGATAACGAATTGCTTGAAGATTTTTATATTAAAAGATGGTACCAGTTATCGGTTGCTGTTGAAAGAGCGTAGAGGAGGAAATGGTTATGGCAATACCAAAGATTGATGAACAGAATATCACAGCGGCAATAAAGTATATTGATGAGCACGAGATACCGGATAAGGATAAAAGTACACAGTATGTTTTAGTGACAGAAGAAGGAAAGCAATATCCGCCTAAATATGTAATTGCGGTTGCAAATCATATTGCTAACGGAGTGGATATTGTAACTGATGGATATAACGCAGTAGAAGCAAAAAATTATTTTGAGACAAGAGGTTATAATATTGAATCCAAGCAGGAAAAATTTGAACTGACCATTTCAGCTGAAAAATTGGTATCTACGGACACTAGATTTACAATAGATAATTTGTATTTTGGTGACAATTATAGACCGATAGATGCTTATTTTGTAAAAGCAGATGGAGAAATCATACGAAGAAAATATAACAAGGGTGAACGGAGAAATACAAATCAGACATTGCCCAGACTGGCATTTCAGATCTTTGAAAGTCAGATAAATAATCTTTCTGATTTGGATATGAAAAGTTTTCCGATTTGCAGATATACACCTGAAACGGATATGATACGAGGCATATTTAAAACGGTAGATGAGTTTTTGAAATATAAGAAATCAATGGAGCATTTGACGTATAAAAGAGAAAATGGTCCACAGTATGTAATTTATGCATGGAATTTGTTTTCTACATTGTATTTTGTGCAAGAATGTTTAAAAAGGTTTGGAAAAGAAAATGATAAATTTATTCTTGTCTATCGTGATAAAACAGAGCAGGAAAAGAATCAGGTTGCAACTGATGCAAGCGTAGTAGAGGAAGAAAAGAAGACAGTGCAAGGATGTAAAAATCCATATTCAAAAATATTGCTGGAGTCTAAAAACATTATTTTCAGAGGGGCACCGGGAACTGGAAAATCATATCTGGCAAAGGAGCTCGCAGCAGATATTATTAGTAATGGTTATACTGATAAATACACAGATCTTTCGGATGAACAAAAGAAGCAGGTTGAATTTGTGCAGTTTCATCCAAGCTATGATTATTCAGATTTTGTAGAGGGGCTCCGTCCAAAAATGAATGATGACGGTACCATGGGATTTCAGTTGCAGGATGGAATATTCAAGAAGTTTGTAGATAGAGCCAGAAAGAATTTTGAAGATTCGCTGAAATCAAAAGAAGTAGTAGAACAGGAATTTTCTGCAAGAACTGCAATGACAGAATTTTTTGGAAGTATAGATTTGGGAGAGGAAACATTTAAGACCATTAAAGGTAATGAATTTACAATTGATGATGTTGATGATAAACATATTGATATATCAATTCCGGGAAATGCAACAGTCGATAAACTGAGCCTGAATGTAGAAGAATTGCAGAAGATGCTGGAGTCGGATGTTATATTTGAGAAAGTCAGTGATATCACAAATTTTTTTGGAAAACAGTTTGCTACGCAGGCATATTCCTATGACTTTGCAATATATAAGGCGATTAAGGAGCGAAAGACAGTAAAGCAGACTTTGACGGCTGCTCCAGAGATACAGAAAAAGTATATTTTTATCATTGATGAGATTAATCGTGGAGAGATTTCAAAAATACTGGGAGAACTCTTCTTTTCTATAGATCCTGGTTATAGGGGAAAAGCTGGCGAGGTGGCAACACAGTATTCTAATATGCACACAGATCCAAATGATAAGTTTTACATACCTGAGAATGTGTATATCATTGGAACAATGAATGATATTGACAGGTCTGTTGACAGTTTTGACTTTGCAATGCGTAGAAGATTCCGATTTGTTGAGATAAAGGCGGAGGATACGCAGGATATGCTTGAATCATTAGAGGACGAAGAACTTAGGGCAGAGGCTATTGTAAGAATGGATAAGCTGAATGCAGAAATACTTTGTGTGCCGGATTTGAACGAAAATTATCAGATAGGGGCTTCTTATTTTCTAAAGCTTAAGGTATTAGACTTTGATGACTTGTGGACAGACTATTTACAGCCATTATTGCAGGATTATGTATGTGGACTCAATGATGAAGAAGAATGTATGAAGCGATTTGCCAGAGCGTACGGCTACAAAGCTTCGGTTGAGGGTGATTCTGATGAAGCAGCTGCTAATTAAGGATAATCAGTATAGGTCAAAGTCTGATTTTGATGAAGTTAAAGATGTTGTAAATTCTGTTGCTGACAAGACGTTGGCTGAATTGGAAAAAGAAGGAGTATTTGTTTTTCCTTCATCGGTTCGAGAAGCAGAGGGTTTGACAAAGGATCAGATGATTTTACAGAGCTATAATGATATGTATATTTCCGGAAATGTAATGGGATTTTTAGGAGTAGATAATCAGAGAATGGTTATTGAATCCCGGTTTAGCAGAGGTGAAAGAGATTATTTTTTTCAGTATTTGCTTGAAAAAGTTCTTAAATTTCCCAATTTCATAAATCTTGAGACAAGTGCAAATCAGGATGACAGAGTATTCAGTCTGCTTCTCTTCTTATTTCCGAGATATTTGCGGGATGCAATGAGAAAAGGACTTTTTAAGACGTATATTCGTAGACAGTATAATGATGGGAATGTCAGAGGTTCTATTGATGTTGCAAGACATATGAAAAAGAATACGCCATTTATTGGAAATATCGCATATTCTCAAAGAGAGTATTCCTATGACAATGATTTGATGGAATTGGTGCGTCATACAATTGAGTATATTAAGGGAAAAAATTGTGGAAGAATGCTCCTTGGTACTATAAAGGAGGAAGTAAATCAAGTTATTCAGGCAACAAATGGATATAGGGCAGGAGACAGAAGAAAAGTAATTGATAGCAACATAAAAAATGTGGTAAGACACGCCTATTATCACGAGTACCGTTCGCTTCAACAATTGTGCATTTTGATTCTTAGAAATGAGCAGCATCAGTACGGAAATGGAACGCGAAATGTGTATGGAATTTTGTTTGATGGAGCCTGGCTATGGGAAGAGTATGTTAATACACTTATTGGTGATGTGTTTTACCATCCTAGAAATAAAGCAGGAGATGGTGCACAGCGTTTATTTGCGGGTGGTTTTGGCTTGATTTATCCTGATTTTATAGGAAAAGACAATGGAGAGAGGATTGTTGCTGATGCAAAATATAAACCGGTCAATAATATAAGCGGTAAAGATTATTTGCAGATTTTGGCATATATGTTCAGGTTTGATGCTAAAAGAGGATATTATTTTTATCCTGAGGCTGGTTTGTCAGAAGACTTATCACTTGCATTAAATAAGGGCATGACTTATGAAAATAATGTTCTTCCAAGAAACGATATTTCTGTTGTTAAATGTGGATTACATATTCCGGAAGATGCGCAAAACTATACTGATTTCGTGGAACGTATAAAGAAAAGTGAAACGATATTTCGACAAAAGGTATTGCAAAAAGAGGTGTAGTAGTTAATGGTTGATAAAGAATTAAAATCAATTAATGATATATATACAAAAGAATTTCCGGATACGATGACGTTTGATGATATTTCAGCAAAGCTTGATACATTGAATAATCATCCCCATATACAGCAATTGAGACGTATTTTTTGTGATAATCTGGTGCTTGCATTAACAGAGGGATTTGTTAAATATGATGATGCTTCTTTGGTAGCATATGATGGTTCTTTGCTTAAGCTGGTTTATGAAAATATAGAGAAGCTGGATAAAGATAGTCATTTCTTTTGGGCATTTTATTATTATTTAAAAAAGCAGTATAAAAAGTGCAAAGACAATATACATAAAGTGTGTAGAGAGAGACTTAAACAAGGCGTTTTAAATGAGGATGGGGTATTGGATTTTTTCTTAGTTCCTTTTAAAAATGCACCTAATGAAATCTGGGATTTTATTACAGATGAAGTAAAAAGTGTAAAGTGCGAAGAGGGAATACCAGAGTTTTGTGATTTAATATCTTTGTATTATAGGAGTAATGATAACGATGCTGTTGTTGATGCGTTGCTTTCATTTATTCAGAAATATCCAAACTATAAATCTCCGAATGAAATGCTGGGATATACATATTACAATATGTCGATGTGGAATAATGCTATTGCCTGTTTTGAAAAGGTTGAGCAGGAATATTATTTCTTTATGTCAGATATCTACTGGATGTTGGCATGGTCGAGTGGCAAGATTAGAAATCATGTTGATGAAGAAAAGTATTATCGTTTGAGCTATGAGCTTGCTCCTGATATGCAGTTTACTTTAAATAATCTGGGCTATTCATTATATAAGCAGAAAAAATATTTAGAAGCTAGGGATATTTTTAAGCAGTGTTTGGATGCTGAAAAAGACTTGCCATGTGCAGCCAATAATTATGTTCGTGTTTTAATTGCTCTTGGTAGAAATGGAGATGCAAAGAAATTTATCAATTCTGGAAAATTTAAAGTTGCTAAAGACATTCGCGACAGAGTGAAAAAGTTGGATAATCACAATGCAAGATTGAAGAAGTGTGATGTAGCAGTTGAACCAGATATTGATGATAGCGACAGTATCGAGAAAGTTACAATAGACATTGGTGTTAAACGACAGCAGTTCTCTAATGAAAAGCTGTTAGAAGATGAGCTTACTGCAAGAATAGAAAATGGTATGCCAGTATTTGGTATGAACCTTAAAGTGTATAAACGTAAAGGTGAATATGGCAGACAATATATTATTCCAGTTGGAAGACTTGATTTATTGTGTGAAGATACTGCAGGAAATTTATATGTTGTCGAATTGAAGAAGGACAGTGGCTATGATGATGCCTACGAACAGACAGCACAGTACCTTGAATGGTTTGAGAAAAGTGAAAAATTCAAAGGTAAAAAAGTGTATGGGATTATTTGTTTGAATAATCCAACAAAGGAACTTATTTCAAGAGTGCATAATGATAAGAGAATGAGATTGTTTGAATATCAGATATCTTATAAGGAATTATAGTGTAATTGTTGAGGATAAGGAAAATATTATACAATGCTATTTGTATTGGCAGATTGCACTGCAGCTTAATGTGACCTTATTTAAGTATGCAAATGAAATCTTGGCGTATAGGGGAAAATATTCATGAGTAGAGAGAAAGATATCAAAACTTTAATGGACGCTTGGGAAGAAAAACATAAAAATAACGGATATAAGCGTTTTATCAGAGATGGCATAGTGTGTGAAGAAAAATGGGAAGCACAGCATACACCAAGAGTATGTTATTTCTTAAAGGAAGCATACACTTCTAATGAAAATGGTTATAATCTGGTAGAAGATTTGCATGATTGTGAACGTCCATGGACTATGTGGAGAAAGGTAGCAATATGGACACAGGCAATATATAATGCATTTAACGATAATATCTGTGAGTATGACGATGAAGTATTACGTTCTAAGGAAAAAGAAATCATAGACCGTATTGCAGTGGTCAATGTGAAAAAAAGCAATGGCGGAAGCGAATCTGAATATGAAGATTTGAAAAAATACGCACTTGAAGACAGGCTGGAAATAAAGCGTGAATTGGAAATTATACAACCGGATATCATTGTATGTGGGAATAATCTCAGTCTATTGAAACTTGTATTAGGGGAAGAATTACAGAATGATGATACATGGGATAATATGTTGGCGCTTTGGAAGGATACATTGGTGCTTGATTATTATCACCCTGCTGTGCATTATCCTAATCGGGTTAATTATTATGCTTTAATGGCAATTTGCGATGTGGCAAGAAAAAAATATGGTACGCCAGTATGGTCAGAACAAAATGAAAAATATTAGAGAAATTAGTGTCGGTGCAATATTGTACCGGCATTTTTATTTTCTGAAAGTGTCGCCCAAACAGCGACCATATGAAGATGCCTTTTAATTATACTCATATTGTAACAGAGAAAGAGAGGTGCCGGAGTAATCCGGGAATTGGAGGCATATATGTACGGAGCAATTTTAGGAGATATTATAGGAAGTCCGTTTGAGTTTGACAGAGGTGATAAAACAAAGAATTTTGATTTGTTTAGTGAAGGCTGTGGCTTTACAGATGATTCTGTTATGACAATAGCAGTTGGAGAAGCTCTCCTGGCAGTCGGACCGGAAGCAGCAGTAAAGAAAATTGAAGATGCGGTAGCATCCAATATGCAGGATTGGGGAAAAAGATATCCACATGCAGGCTATGGTGGATGCTTCAGACATTGGCTTAAAGAAAATAATCCGAAGCCATACGGAAGCTATGGAAATGGTTCAGCCATGAGAGTGTCAGCGGTAGGCTGGCTTTATGATTCGATGGAAAGAACCAGAGAGGTAGCTAGAGCTACAGCGAATGTGACACATAATCATCCAGAAGGTATAAAGGGTGCAGAGTCAACTGCAAGTGCAATATATATGGCAAGGAATGGATCTTCAAAAGAAGAAATCAAAGCTTATATCGAGAGGGAATTTCATTATGATCTGAGTAGAACATTGGATAATATCCGAACCTACTACCATCATGTTGAAAGCTGTCAGGAAACAGTACCAGAGGCAATCATCGCATTTCTGGAATCCAAAGATTTTGAGGATGCCATACGGAATGCAGTATCACTTGGTGGAGATACGGATACGCTTGGTGCTATTACAGGAAGTATTTCAGAAGCATTTTATGGGATCCCAGCTGTGCTGATTGCAGAGTGTAAAAGCCGGATTGATAAGGGACTGATGACGGATGTTCTTGATGAATTTGATCATGTACTTGGCAGGAGCGTGGATACTTATTCAGATGAAGTGGATGAGACACAGGCAAATCAGATGATTGAGGCAGCAATCGACCAGTATTATATTCAGCAGGATAAAAATGGAATGCTGTTATTTGTGGAAGTTATGGTAACAAGAATGCAGCAGGCAGGAGAAGTTATTGTTCCATATATCACGGAAAATCCTTTTATGTCGGAAGAACAGATAAGTAAAGTAAAGGCTGGTGACACGATTTCGCTTGACCATGATGTAAGACTTAAAATAGAGACTGTAAAAGATGCTGATGAAAAAGAATGGATTGGAGTATTTACATCTTCTGAAGAGATGCATAAGGGTTCTGCTGGAAATGTGCAGATGAATCAGTCTATTGAATAAATACTTCGTCTGGCACTTAATTGGGAACAGGTGAATGGAATTGTGATTAATCCGTTTGGTAAGTATATTCAGATGACAAAGAAGATGATAGAGCTTTTAATCAATGGGTATGAATATAATGAGAATGAAAGGAAGAGCAAAGATGATGAGAACAATTAAAGTTACAGGAAAAGGGAAAATAGCAGTAAAGCCGGATAAAATCCGGTTATATGTCAACAAGGAAGAACTTTGCAAAGAATATGAAGATACTCTCCGAAGGTCAACAGAAGATACAGAGCTTCTCAAGGATTTGTTTGAGAAACTTGGTTTTCAGAGAAAAGACCTTAAAACAGTATATTTTAATGTCGATACAGAATATGAAAGCTATCAGGACAGAGATAAGAGCTGGAAGCGAAGATTTAAAGGTTATAAGTATAATCACCATATGAAAATAGAGTTTGCAGCTGATAATAAAAGATTAGGGCAAGTCCTTTACGCTTTGGCTCATAGCTCATTAAGGCCAGAGTTTTCTATTGAGTATACAGTGGCAGATGTAGAAAAATGTAAAAATGAGCTGTTACATAAAGCAATCGAGGATTCCATTCAAAAGGCACAGGTGCTTACAACAGCAGCAAATGTGAAATTGGGTGAAATACAGGCAATTGATTATTCTTGGGGAGAGATAGATTTTGTAACAAAGCCATTGAATGAAATGAGATTAATGGAGTGTACGGAATGTGAAATGAGTGCACCGGGAGCATATGATATAGATATTGAGGCAGACGATATTAATGTTACTGATACGGCAACTGTAATATGGGAAATTGCATAAAGAGGAAGATATAAATAGATTAGACGAAA
>OIWK01000010.1_pt1 | contig 148467 bp, 138 predicted proteins | sample 1587401 | NCBI WGS metagenome assembly OIWK01 (sample SAMEA3888911, study PRJEB22519) | human gut metagenome | biome: human gut; feature: human-associated habitat; material: faeces | place: Denmark | collected 2009 | reverse complement strand
TCGTCACCGTAGACGCCAGCCGCGGCACCATCTTCCGCGGCGAAGCCAACGCACGCTAAGCTATTGGGGAGGTCTGGTCATGAATCTGACGATATTAGGGACGGGGAACGCGACGGTGACCCATTGTTATAATACTTGTTTTGTCCTCGATGAAGGTGGCCAGTACCTGCTCGTCGATGGCGGTGGCGGGAACGGCCTCCTGCAGCAGTTGGAAAAGGCCCAGTTGCGCTGGCAGGATATGCGGACCGTCTTCGTCACGCATAAACACATGGACCATCTTCTGGGCATCCTCTGGCTCATGCGCATGATGTGTCAGTCCTGGCGGCGCGGGACTTATGATGGCGAAGCCGTCATCTACGGCCACGAAGAAGTCATTTCCTTGCTGCGCACGATGGGAAAGAATCTGCTGTCCTCGAAAGATAGTGCCTTCCTCGATGACCGCCTGCATCTCGTCACGGTGGCCGACGGGGAAACGCGCCAGCTCATAGGCCACGATGTGACCTTTTTCGATATCCGCTCGACGAAGGCCAAACAGTTCGGCTTTTCCTTGGCACTTGCCGATGGCAGACTGACCTGCTGTGGCGATGAACCGTACCAGCCCTGGGAAGAAGTCTATGTCCGCGACAGTAAATGGCTCCTTCACGAAGCTTTCTGCCTCGACGCCGAAGCGGATATCTTCCATCCCTATGAAAAACACCATTCTACCGTCAAAGACGCCTGTGAGACGGCGGCTTGCCTGGGCGTACAGAATCTGATCCTCTACCATACGGAAGACAAGAACCTGGCCCATCGCCGCCAGCGTTACCATGCCGAAGGATGCCAGTATTATCAAGAAAACCTGTACATCCCGGACGACCTGGACGTCATCCGGAACCTATAAAGCAATTGAAATCCATCCGCTTCAAACTTGAAACTCAAAAAGAGGCTGTCGCACGAAGGCTTCTACCATCATGCGAGGTCCCCTTTGCTTCATAGTTTGTAGTATGGAGTTTGTAGTTTGTAGAAGATAGCTTTAAATTTAAAAACCTTCACTAAAAACTACAAACTGCAAACTTAATACTCAAAAAGGACTTGTCGTCGTGCGACAAGCCCTTTTTGTTGTACAACGTATTTGATTTTGTTAAAATAAACGTAAGGCCATAGCCTCGAAAGGATTGGCGACGATAGGAGAGATTATCATAGAAGCCATAAACAGGTGACGATAAGAGGTGAGTGTGATGATGTTTCATCTTCCCAATCGGGTTTTTCAGGATATTACGGTTTTTGCCAAAAAGCATGATGTTGAACAAGTCGTCCTATTCGGGTCCCGGGCCAGGGGAACGCATACGGAACGCAGCGACGTGGACATCGCTGTCCGTGGCGGCGATTTTGACGGTTTTTATTGGGACATCAAGGAAAATGTTGATTCGCTGCTGATGTTCGACGTCGTCAATCTGGACGAGTATATTTCCCCTGAGTTAGCGGAAGAACTGTCCAAAGAGGGAGTCGTTATTTATGAAAAAAATGGATAATTTTTTGAATTGTTTGAATGTCCTGAAACAGGCCGACTTTTCCTTAGCCACGGAGAATGAAATTTACCGGACTGGAATCATCGGCCAATTCAATTTGACCTTTGAACTGGCTTGGAAAGCTTTACAACAAGTTTTGCGCGTTCATGGGGTCCAGGAAGCCGAAACAGGTTCTCCGCGAGAAATCTTGCAATTAGGATATAAGGTTGGTTTCATTGAAGCGTCTTCTGTTTGGCTGTTGATGCTGAAAAAAAGAAACTTGTCGGTTCACCTTTATAATGAAGCTGAAATTGATGAGCTGCTGATCCTCATCCGGGATAAATTCATTCCTGCTTTTGGGCAGCTTGGGAAAACGTTGCAGCAAAAATTAGCAGAAGTTGAAGAAAATTAAGGTATATAGTAAGGAGACAGGATAAAATGATACGTTTTAACAATGACTATAATCATGGTGCACATGCCAGTATTTTGCAGGCCTTGGCCCAGACGAACGATACGCAGTATGGCGGTTACGGTGTCGATGACTGGTGTGATAAGGCAGAGAAACTGATTTTGGAATTGTCCCGGTGCCCGCAGGGGAAGGTCTACTTTTTCCCGGGAGCGACGCAGGCCAATTTCGTCACCATTTCAGCCCTCCTCGGTTCCTGTGACAGCGTCATCTGTGCCGATACGGGGCATATCAACTGTCACGAATGTGCATCCATCGAAAACGCCGGTCACAAGATCGTCGCCTTGCCCCATCATGATGGCAAGATTACAGCTGAACAGATCGAAGGGGAAGTGCAGGCTTATTATAATTCCGGCGAAGCCGAATACCTGACACGGCCGTCATTGGTCTATCTTTCTTTTACGACGGAATACGGCACGCTCTATACGAAAGCTGAATTGACGGCCATTTCCGCAGTTTGCCGCAAATATCACATGTATCTCTTCGTCGACGGTGCCCGTATGGGCTATGGCCTGGGCGCAGCCGAAAATGACCTGACCCTGGCTGATTTTGGCCGTCTGGCCGATGCCTTCTATATCGGCGGTACCAAGTGCGGCGCCTTCTTCGGCGAAGCCGTTGTCTTGACCCAGCCCGATATGGGCCGCCGCTTCAAGGCTCATATGAAACAGTTCGGCGCCGTCCTGGCCAAAGGCTGGATCCTAGGGCTCCAATTCTATACGCTGCTCCATGACGGGACATACTTTGCCATTACCAAGCGGGCCGACGAATACGCCATGCAGATCCGCGACGCCTTCCGCCAGAAGGGGATAGAAGAACTCGTCGTCAGCCCGACGAATCAGCAGTTCGTCATCCTCAGCCAGGAACAGGTCCGGAAGCTGGGACAAAAATACGTCTTTGAAGCCGAAGGCCCCGTCGACGACGACCACGTCTGCGTACGCTTCTGCACCTCGTGGAGCACGAAACAAGAAGAAGTAGACCAGCTCGTAGCCGACATTTTAAACCTGTAGGGGCTTGCACGTGGCAAGCCCGTCCCAGCATATGAGCTATTTTCCAGCTCGGAGAGCGCGTCCCCAATACCCAAGCGGGTCACCCACGTGGCGACCCCTACAGTAAAAACGAACCACTAACCACTTATTTATATTTCACAGCCTGGGCTTTGGCCAGCTGGTCGCAGCGTTCGTTGAGTTCGACGCCGACGTGGCCTTTGACCCAGTGGAAGGTAACGTCGTGAGAGTTGTAGAGTTTGTCCAGTTCGACCCAGTAGCCCTGGTTAAGGACGGGCTGGCCGTCGGCTTTTTTCCAGCCCCGGCGCTTCCAGCCGGCGACCCATTTGGTGATGCCGTTCTTGAGGTACTGGCTGTCGATGTACAAGGCGACTTTCGTCCCTTCCGGCGCGAAGCGCAGGGCCATGATGGCTGCCAGGAGTTCCATGCGGTTATTCGTCGTCGACGGATTGCCGTCAGACAGCTCCGTCACTTCGCCGGTAGCGACATTGCGGGCGACGACGGCCCAGCCGCCGGGCCCATCGGGATTGCGCAGGCACGAGCCATCGGTATAGATGACGAAATCCTGTTCCTCGTCGGGACGGAGCGGGGCAGACGGTACAGCTGCTTTGGATGATGGCCGGGCTTTTTTGGGAGCCCTTGCCTTCTTCGGTGTCGCCGTTTCTTCGCCGTTGAGCCATTTCCAGGCCTCTGTCGCGTCGGTGAAACTCTTGAAGCGGGCGCCGGGGAAGCCATTCACTTGTTGTTGACAGTCTGCCCAGGACAGGAACAGACCCGTCGTACGGCCACGCCGCACGGCATATATTTTCTTTTGCATAAGACACCTCATTTTTTTGTAAAAATTTGTCAAAATCATACTGTATTCTAACACAAAAGCGGAAGGCTCATCAAACAGCAAACTTCTACAAAAGCAAACAGGAGATTTCACAGGAGCATAAAAAAACTTTGTGAGACAGTCCTTTTTGGGTATATAATAGGGGAAAGAAATGATGCATCGGGTTTTGTGTAACTGAGGTGATTTTTATGAACATCCAACATGTGTATGCTGTCTATTTTAGCCCGACAGGCAATACGAAACGCCTCGTCTGTCAGGCCGCTTCTGAAGCGGCGCGGCTCTTTCAGGTATCGTGCCGGGCCATTTCCCTGGATTTGCCGGAAGAACGCGAAAGGGGCCGTACTTTTTCGGCAGGCGACCTGGTCATCGTCGGCGGTCCGACGTATGCCGGGAAATTGCCCAATAAGATTTTGCCGACGTATCAGGAAAAACTCATCGGCAAAGGGGCCCTGGCCCTGGCTGTCGTGACTTATGGCAACCGGTCTTTCGACAACGCCCTGGCCGAACTCTGTGCGACCCTCGACGGCAACGGCTTCCGCACCGTTGCGGCCGGTGCTTTCGTCGGGACCCACGCTTTTTCCGACGCCCTGGCGCCCAATCGGCCCGATGAGGACGATTTGGCCCTCATGGTCCGCCTGACGGATCTGGCCGTATCGAAAATCCGTCAGACCGATGGCATGGTACCGCATCTCGTCGTCGACGGCGATGCTCAGGCGCCGTATTACGTTCCTAAGGGCGTCGACGGCCAGCCGGCCAAGTTCCTCAAGGCCAAGCCCAAGACGGATTTGGAAAAATGCGTATCCTGCGGCCTCTGCGCCCGCCAGTGCCCTATGGGGTCCATCGACCTGGATCAACCGTCGGTCGTCACGGGCGTCTGCATCAAGTGCCAGCGCTGCGTGCGCAACTGTCCCAAAGGGGCCAAGTATTTCGATGACCCGGCCTTTTTATCCCATGTCAAGATGTTAGAGACGACCTACAACGGCCGTGCTGACAATAAAATTTTCATTTAGGAAGTGATTCTCATGGATTTACAGGAAGTAAGGAACAAATCTCGTGAAAAAATGAAGGGCTGCCATGTCTGTCCCCAGTGCAATGGCAAGGCCTGCATCGGCATGATTCCCGGATTCGGCGGCCTGCGCACGGGCCGGTCTTTCATGCGTAACGTCGAAGCCCTCCAGGAATACGGCCTGGTCATGCGCAGCATGTCCGGCGTCGATGACCCGGATACGACTGTGACGATCCTCGGCAAGACGCTGAGCATGCCGGTCCTCCTGGCGCCTGTCGGTGGTATCGTACTCAATGCAAAAGTCGACGGCGACCCGGCGGAAGTGGAACAGGAATACGACGAAGCTGTCACCCAGGCGGCCCTGGAAGCAGGTACCCTCTGCTTTACCGGCGACAGCGGTGCGCCTTACATGTATGCTTCGGGAATCGCGTCTTGTCAGAAACGGCCGGGCATCGTCATTCCGACCATCAAGCCCCGCAGCAACGACCAGATCATCGAGAAGGCCCATCAGGCCGAAGCCGCCGGTGCCTTTGCCGTGGCCAGCGACATCGATGCGGCGACGCTGATCAACATGCGCATCTTTGGCCAGCCTGTCGGGCCGAAGAGTGCCAGTGATATTGCCGAAGTCGTACAGGCTATCAAACTGCCCTTCATCGTCAAAGGCGTCATGTCGGCAGAAGAAGCCGTCGCCTGTGCCGAAGCCGGTGCTAAGGGCATCGTCGTCAGCAACCACGGCGGCCGCGTCCTCGACGGCATGGCCGGGACTGCCGATGTCCTGCCCGACATCGCCGCTGCTGTCAAAGGGCGGATCACGATCTTCGTCGACGGCGGTGTCCGTCACGGTGAAGACATCCTCAAGATGCTGGCCCTCGGCGCTGACGCCGTCCTCATCGGCCGGCCAGCTGCCGTCGCGGCTGTCGGCGGGGGAGCGGAAGGGGTCAAACTCCTCCTGGATACGCTCAAACGCCAGCTCATGGATGCCATGATGATCACGGGCACCCGCGACTTGTCCCACGTCCCGGCGAACGTCGTACGGAAATTATAGCGATTCGCCCATAGCCACTAGCCACTAGCCACTAGCCACTAGCCACTAGCCACGAACTCCACATTGACAGCCTGCTTGCCTTGCCCGTATAATAGTACTATTAGCTTTGTACTTGATAGGAGGAATTTCATGCACAGCATTTCCTATTTCTGGCATTTATCGCGCCTCATATACGGTCCCCGGAATTTCCAGGAAAACAAGCGGGCTGTCGTTTTTTTTGCCCGTGCCGTGTCCAACCGGGCCTTATTTGAAGAACTTTACGATTTCTTCGACCATTACGAACCGATGAAGGGTTTCTTCGACCAGCACGACCCGGATTTCCAGGAAGTCATGACCCGCGTCTTCTTGTTCAAGGATTCGACCATGCGCCAGCGCCTGGATGCGTTGAAACACCATTTCACCATCTTGCGGACCTTCTTTTCCAACGACGTCATCCACGAACTCTACTGGGGGAAAGGCTATACCCTGTGGACCTCGCCCGATGAATCGCTGCCCTTGGAAGCACGGCTCATCTTCGATACGGGCCAGCGCAAGGAGGGTTTCCTGTCGCTGTACCTCTATCACGAAGGCCAGATGATCTATCACTTCAATTTCCGCTTCGACTACAATGCCGACGGGACACCGTCCATGTATATCGGCACTATCCAGGGATCGAAGCACGGCCTGGAAACGACGAAAGTCCTGACCAAGAAGCTCTTTGGCTACCGGCCGAAGAACTTTATCCTCTATTTGATGCGTATCTTCGTTCAGACCCTGGGAATCCACGATATGTACGTTATCACTGACGAAGGCTTCTATACCAACAGTCACATGCTGCGCGGCAATCGCTCGAAGAAGACGAATTTCAACGACTTCTGGCTTGGCGAAGGCGCCGGGCCCGATGCGAAGGAAAAATGGTATTTCCGCCTGCCCATCGAAGAGAAGCGGCGTAAATATGGCGAAATCAAGTCGCAGAAGCGCAACCTCTTCCGCAAGCGCTATCTCCTCATGGACACCATCGTCCCGCCGTATATCGCAGCCATCAAGGCCCTCTTCCGCCAGGGCTTCGACCCGGTCCCGTCGGCCATCGACGAAGCAGCCATTACGGACAAACCGGCTGATTACGATCCCATCGAAGCACCGGTGAAATAGTGACTGGTGCTTCGATGGCCGCAGTTCGCCGGCCGCTTCGGACTTAGATGCCGCTTTAACTTCAAACTTCAAACTCAAAAAAGGCTTGTCGTCGTGCGACAAGCCTTTTTTTTATGACGAACGACCTACGATTCCGTCCCTCCGATGACGACGCGGCGGCCGCCGCGGGCTTCGTAGAGGCGATGAGAGATGGAGAGGACGGTCCGGTCCTGGGCCGCAGCCTGCAGGGCCTGGAGGACCTGGGTTTCTGTGAGAGAATCGAGGTTGGCCGTGATTTCATCGAACAAGAGGATTTGCGGATCCATGACGATGGCCCGGGCGATGGACAGGAGCTGGCTTTGGCCGCGGGAGAAGAGTTCCGGCCGGAAGGGCGTGTCCAGGCCCTGAGGCAGGGCGCAGCATGTTTCCCACAGGCCGACGAGGCGCAGGGCTTTTTCCATGGCGTCCCTCGTGACCCGTTCGTCTTTGAGGCTGAGCTGGTCGGCGACGGTGCCACGGATGGCGTGGAACTGCTGTTCAACGTAGCCGAAGACCTGACGCCGCAAAGGGGCTGCCAGCTGGGACGGGGCGCAGCCGAAGACGCGGACCTGGCCCTGCCGGGGCCGGTAGAGGCCGAGGATGAGCTTGAAGAGGGTACTCTTGCCGGCGCCGGTGCGGCCGGTGATGGTGACCATTTCCCCGGCTTCGACCGTGAGCGAGACGTGGTGGAGAATGGCTTTTTCCCGGTCGTAGCCGAACGTGACGTCGTCGATGACCAGCGGGGCTGCGGCCTTGTCGAGGGCGGTACACTGCCCTTGGGCCTGGACGGGTTCGGCAAAGAAGTCCTTCAGGCGGCCGATGCCGGCGATGGCAGACTGGATGTTCTGGATTTCCATGCCGATGCTCTCTAAGGGCGAAAAGATGCGGCGCACGTAAGCGATGAGGGCGACGACGCTGCCGACGGTCATGCCGAAGAGCTCCTGCAGGGACGGACTGCTGACAGATAAGGTCATCATGACGCAGATGATAAGGGTACAGCTGGTGATGATGAGGGGCGAATAGATGGAATCGCAGAAATTACTCCGCTCCATGGCGTCGAAGCTGGCCCGGATGGTCCGGCCGTAGCGCTGGCGCAGATAATTTTCCTGCTGGCACGTGTGGATCGTGCGGATATTGCGGACCGTTTCCGGAATGAGCTCGTTCGTCCGGCCGACGGCGATACGATTATCCCGCTGGGCCTGGAGCATGCGCTTCTGGAAATAGCGAGTCAGGAGAAAGAGCAGGGGCAGGCTGATACAGAGCAGGATGCCCAGGCCCGTGCTCAGGTGGAAGACGACGGCGAGGATGCTGAAAATGGTGAAGGCATCGGCAATCATGCTGACGACGCCGGAATCGAAGAGGTTCTCCAACGTGTCGACGTCGTTGACGAAGAGCGACGTGACGGCGCCGGCTTCGTGGCCGACGAAATAAGATGCCGGCAAGTCGCCGAGGCGCTGGCACATGGCCGAACGCAGGCCGTGCGTGATTTTCTGACCGAAGACGGTAATCAGTGTTTCCTTCAAAGCGTCGACGAGGCCGCTGCCGGCATTGAGGGCGAAATAGAGGAGGCCTGCCGTCAGCAGGGAATAGGTGCTGAACGAGCCGCTGACCAGGCTGTCGACGATGTATTGCAAGATGAGGGGCGGCGTGACGCTCACGGCGATAGAGACGGCAATGGCCAGTATCAGGACCACTAGGAGCCATCCGTTCTGCCGCAAGGTCTGCCAGATGACGTTACTCATGGATAGCACCTCCCTGGGCGTGCTGCAAATCGTATAGGTCCTGGTAGGCCGGGCACGAGGCGTAGAGCCCTTCGTGGGTGCTGACGACGGCTGTCCCGTCTCCGTTGAGCCAGATGACCTGGTCCAGCTTGGGGAAGAGGGACAGGCGGTGCGACAAGAGGAGGATGATGCGGTCGCTGCCGAGCCGGCGCAGGTTGTCGAAAATCATCTGTTCCGTCGCCATGTCGACGGCGGCGAAAGGGTCGTCGAGGATGAGGAGCGGCCGCGGATGGAACAAGGTCCGGGCCAGGGCGATGCGGGCCTGCTGGCCGCCGGACAAGCGCTGGCCGCCTTCGCCGATAGGCGTCTGGGTCCCGGCCGGGAAGGTGGCGCAGTCCTGGTCCATGCAGACCATTTTCAGGACAGTGCCGATATCGCCAGGCAGGCCGAGGCGGATGTTCTCTTCGACGGTAGCTGCAAAGAGTTCCGCGTCGTGGCCGCAATAGCCGACGATGCCGTCCGGTGCCGTATGGCCGTTGCCCAGTTCCTTGGTGCCGAAGAAAATCTGGCCGCCGTGGGGATTTTCACAGAGAAAGGCCTGGCCCAGCGTCGATTTGCCGCAGGCCACGGGCCCGGTGACGCCAATGAGGGTGCCGGGCTTGGCGGAAAAGGACAGGTCCCGGAAAATCGGGTTGGCGCTGCCGGGATAGGTAAAGGACAGGTGGCGGACCGTCAATTCCGCCGGCGCCGCTGGCGGTACGGGCTGGCGAAGCTCGGCAGCCGCCTGGAGATGGGGCTGGATGCGCTGCCATGATACCTGGGCTTTCTGGATGGCGTTGAACAATTTCGCCGCATGGGACGACTTCGTCGCCAGTTTGATGAAACAGGCCAGGTACGTCGAAAAGGCTGCAATGTCCCAATTTTCCCAGCCCGTGCCCTGGACGTTATGGCCGCCGAACCAGATGACCAGCACGGTGCCGATCATGGCGATGACTTTGTAAATGGGCTGGAGCGTATTTTCCCAGAGATTGGCCAGAATCATTTTCTTTTCGTAGTCGGCCAGGTACGTTTCATAGCGCCGGTCCTGGACAGCTTCTTCGCCGTAGACGCGGTACGTTAGGGCGTTGCTGATGCGGTCCAGGGTCATGCCCGACAGGGCGCCGCTGCTTTCCTTGCTGCGGGCTGCCGTCGTGGCGACCAGGCGGCGCAGACTGTTGGCCAGGGCATAGGCGATGGGCGGGAAGAAGAGGACGCATAAGGTCAGGTGCCAGTCATAGCAGAGGAGCATGACGATGTAGGTCATCATGACGACGCCCGTATCAAAGATTTCCGTCGTGAATTTGCGCATCCCTTCGACGCAGGTATCGATGTCGGAAATGACCTTGGTCATCAAGGCCCCTGTATCGGCCTGCTCCATGTCCCGTTTCGGCGTCTGGACCAGGTGCTGGTAGATCCGGTCTTTCATGGCCAGGCTGATATTATTGGCGAATTTCCGGACGTACAGGCGCTTGACATAGCGGGACCCCTGGACGCCGACGATGACCAGGGCATAGCCGAGGCAGAGGGCATACATATCGGCTGCCGTCCGGGTGCCGCCGAAAATGTCGTAGAGATATTGGGCCATCTGCCCGTCGAACCAGGGACCGGCAATCATGCCGACATTGTATAAGATGCCGCTCAGCGTGACGATGAGCAGGAATTTTTTTTCGTGATAAAAATAGTAACTGACCGAGCCCGGCCCCAATCGTTTCAAACGGAACACCTCACAGTTCATAGTCTATTCATAATACACTATTATGTGATTTCGTACAACCAGGAGTGCAAAGCGTTTCTCCTGATGTGGGAAGGTTCTTTGCCTGCATGATGGGAAATGAGAGCAGAGCTCTTGCGTAAAGTCAAAAAGACGAATATAATAGAGTTGTATGAAAGTCAAAAAGAAAAAATATATTTTTGCGGGGTGATTTACGATGAGTGTGTTAGCCGATAAAATTGAACAATTCATATTACATAAATTACTGGAAGAAGATAATTCCGATATTGTATTGCGCCGTAACGAACTGGCCGACGAATTGCAATGCGCACCGTCGCAGATCAGCTATGTCCTGAGTACGCGCTTTTCCAACGACAAGGGCTATCTGGTCGAATCGCGGCGCGGGTCCGGCGGCTTCGTCCGCATCATCAAATTGACGCCGAAGAAGCAGGACCGCACGCCGGTCCTCCTGCATGAACGGCTGCCAGCCGTCAGCATTTCCATGGAAGACCTGGATGCCCTGCTGTACCAGCTCCTCAAACGGCGCAGCCTGACCAACAACGAAGCGGTCATCCTCCATTTGACCTTTGAATCCCTGTACCGCCGCATCGACGACGAAGGGACGCGGCTGCTGGTCATCAGCGATATTTTGAAGAACCTCAATCTCCATTGAGTCATAGAAAGGACGTGAGGGCTATGTTATGTGATGCCTGTAAGAAAAGAGAGGCTGTTGTCCATATCGTCAAGATCGAGAACGGGCGGCGCACGGACTTGCACCTGTGTGCGGCCTGTGCCAAGAAACAGACTAATTTTTCTAATTTCAGAGATTTGAATATTATCGATAACGATTTTTTCCGCAAGATGGCCTATCCCGATTACCAGGGACGCAGCGGCGACGAACCGCGTTGTGCCAGCTGCGGCATGACCTACAGCGAATTTAACCGCTTGGGCAAATTCGGCTGCCCCGACTGCTATGAAGCGTTCAAGGAAGAAATCCCGCCGCTCCTGCGCCGCATCCACGGCCACAGCAAGCACGTCGGCAAAGTGCCCAACCGCGGCACCGGTGTCTTCCGGACGGCGACGCACGTCAAGCGCCTGCGCCAGCACCTGCAGAAGCTGGTCCAGGAAGAACGCTATGAAGAAGCGGCCAAGGTCCGCGATGAGATCCGCGCCCTCCAGCGTCAATTGCCGGACGGCGGAAAGGGGGAATGAGCCATGGCACATGATATGCTCCAGCAGCCGCTCTGCCCCTGGCAGGACGGGACGGGCAATTTCAATGACATCGTCATCGACAGCCGTGTCCGCCTGGACCGGAACCTGAAGAAGTACGTTTTCCCCGACAAAGCGTCTGATACGGAACTGGCAGCGGTCCTGGAAGAAGGAAAACGCCAGATCGGTCCCCTCGATACATTGGGACACGGCCGTTATACCTTTATCGGCCTGGAAGAGTTATCGCCGATGGAACGGGAAATGATGGCTGTGAAACATTTTTCGTCGGCCGGTCACATCGAACATCCGAAGCACCGCGGCGTCCTGCTCCGCGATGACGGGGCCGTCTCCATCATGCTCAACGAAGAGGATCACCTCGTCATCCAGACGGCAGCACCGGGCTTTGACCTCCAGCGCGTCTGGGATCAGGCCGCCCAGGTCGACGACGCCTTGGAAAGCCATCTGGATTTCGCCTTCCGCGATGATTTCGGCTACCTTACGGCCAGCCCGTCCCTGACCGGCACGGGCCTGACGGCAGGCGTGACCATCCACGTACCGGCCCTGGTCATGATGAAGCGGTTCAACCGCATCGTCCAGGGCATCACCAAATTCGGCTTCACCGTATCCGGTATGTACGGTGAACGCAACGAATGTATCGGCAACATCTTCCAGATCACCAACCAGATTACGCTGGGCGTGACCGAAACGGACATCCTCGATCAATTGAGCAAGATCGTCACCCAGATCGTCCAGGAAGAACAAAATTGCCGCAGTCTCGTTTGGGACCACAATGAAAATACCTTAAAAGATAAATGGCTGCGCACGTACGGGACGCTCAGTCAGGCCTGGCTCCTGTCGGACCAGGAATCGCTGGCCCTGGCCAGTGACCTGCGTTTCGGCATCGATATGGGCGTCATCCCGGAACAGCCCCTGGCCTATGAAGCCATCATGACCGTCGTCGAACCGGCTTATTTACAGCTCAAGGCCGGGGCGGAACTGAATGATGAAGAGCTCCAGCAACAGCGGGCCCAGGCCGTCCAGTCCGTACTCGCAGCTTACCGGAGGAAGTGAATTTCCCATGATGAACAATCGTCTCACCAATGATGCCAAAGCTGTCCTGCAGTATGCGCAGGAAGCGGCACAAAAATTCCACCATGATTACGTCGGGACCGAACATATCCTGCTCGGTCTCGTTCTCAATACAGACGGCATTGCCGGCCTGCTCCTCAACCAGTTGGGACTGACGCCGGAAAATGTCACCCGCGCCATCGAACAGCACGTCGGCTGGGGACAGGATACGCCGTCGAAACTGCGCCTGACGCCGCGGACGAAGCGGGCCATGGAACTGGCCGTCCGCGAAGCCAACCGGCTGGAACAGAACTATGTCGGCACGGAACACATGCTGGCCGGCATCCTCGAAGAAGGGAGCGGCATGGCCGTCCAGATCCTGGAAGATATGGACATCGACCCGGACCTCGTCTCACAACGCCTGAGTGAACTCATGAACGACCCGGCCGTCGAAGGCGGCGACGCCGTGTCTGCCAAGAACGGCAGCGACTTGTCCCAGTTCGGCCGTGATCTCAATGAATGGGCCAAGAAGGGCAAAATCGACCCGGTCATCGGCCGGGAAAAGGAAATCAGCCGGGTCATCCAGATCCTCAGCCGCCGGACCAAGAACAATCCGGTCCTCATCGGCGCACCTGGCGTCGGCAAGACGGCCATTGCCGAAGGCCTGGCCCAGCGCATCATCAACGGCAACGTGCCTGACAGCCTGCTGGACAAGCGCATTTTCTCCCTCGACCTGGCCAGCATCGTCGCCGGCACCAAGTACCGCGGCGAATTTGAAGAACGGATCAAGCGCATCCTCGACGTCATCGAACAGGACGATTCCATCATCCTCTTCATCGACGAAATCCACCAGCTCATCGGCGCCGGTGCCGTCGAAGGGGCCATGGATGCAGCCAATATCCTCAAACCGGCCCTGGCCCGGGGCGACCTGCAGTGCATCGGCGCTACGACCATCGACGAATACAAGAAACACTTTGAAAAAGATGCCGCTCTGGCCCGCCGTTTCCAGCCCGTCCTGGTCGGCGAACCGACGGAAGACGACGCCATGGCCATCCTCTTCGGCCTGCGCGACCGCTACGAAGCCTTTCACAAGGCCCGTATCACGGACGACGCCGTAAGAGCCGCCGTCAAATTGTCGGCACGGTATATTTCCGACCGCTATCTGCCGGACAAGGCCATCGACGTCATGGACGAAGCGGCAGCCCGCGTCCGCATGAAGGTCTACGCGCCGTCCCATGAACTCCAGGACCTGGAACAGAAACTGGCCGATATCAATAAAGAAAAAGAAGCGGCCCTGGCTGGGGAAGACTTCGAAAAATGCGCGTCCCTCCGCGATGCCGGCAAGAAGGTATCATCGGAAATCTCGGCCCTTCAGAAAGAAAAGAAACAGCACGACGATGAAAAACTAGTCGTCACGGAAAACGACATTGCCGACGTCGTATCTATGTGGACAGGCGTCCCGGTCCAGCAAATTACAGAAACGGAATCGCAGCGCCTCCTTCACTTAGAAGAAGAACTGCATAAACGGGTCATCAGCCAGGACGACGCCGTCACGGCCGTAGCTAAAGCCGTCCGCCGGGCCCGAGCTGGCCTCAAGGATGCCAACCGCCCCATCGGTTCCTTCCTCTTCCTCGGCCCGTCCGGTGTCGGCAAGACCGAACTGGCCCGGACTCTGGCTACTCAGCTCTTCGGCAGTGCCGACAACATGATTCGCATCGATATGAGCGAATTTATGGAAAAATACAGTGTCTCCCGCCTGGTCGGCGCCCCTCCGGGCTATGTCGGCTATGAAGAAGGGGGCGAATTGACCGACGCAGTTCGGGAAAAACCGTACAGTGTCATCCTCTTCGACGAAGTGGAAAAGGCCAGCAGCGACTTCTTCAACCTGCTCCTGCAGGTCCTCGACGAAGGCCGCCTGACTGACTCCAAAGGCCGGACCGTCGATTTCCGCAATACCGTCATCATCATGACCAGCAATCTCGGCGCGTCGCACCTCAAACCGTCGGGCCCGGTCATGGGCTTCTCGACGGGCGGCGACAGTGCCAAGGACCGGGAAGCGTCTTTCGAAGTCGCCAAGAAGGAAATCATGGCCGATGTGAAACGCTTCTTCCGTCCGGAATTTCTCAACCGTATCGACGAAATCATCGTCTTCAAACCGTTGGAACAAAAAGACTTACGCCAGATCGTTGACATCCTGCTCCAGGACCTGACGAAACGCCTCGGCGAAAAAGGCGTCGCCATGGATTGGACGACAGCTGCTGACGACGTCCTGGTCCAGGAAGGCACGGATTTTGCCTATGGCGCCCGGCCGTTGAAACGGGCTATCCAGAAGCTCGTCGAAGACCCGATTTCGGAAATGCTCCTCAGCGGCGATGTCAAGGACGGCAATACGATCCACGTCGACAGTTTGGACAAGAAGAAACTCGTCTTTACGACGGAGTAAGGAGCAGGTATGGCAAAGAGAAAGACCCGTTACGTCTGCACCAACTGTGGCAGCGTGTCCAGCCGCTGGCTCGGCCGCTGCCCGCAGTGCGGTGAATGGAATACCATGACAGAAGAGACGGTCGAGCCGGAAGCGCCTAAGGCGGCCCAGAGCATGGCCCGCAGCGGCCCGGCATCGCAGGCGGCATCCCTGGCGGATATCGCCATGGAAGACATGGCCCGCATGGAAACGGGAATCGGCGAACTGGACCGCGTCCTCGGCGGCGGCATCGTCCCAGGAGCGCTGATTCTGCTCAGCGGGGACCCGGGCATCGGCAAGTCGACGCTGGTCCTGCAGCTGGCGGCCGCTGTCTGTGACAAGAACGGCACTGTCCTCTACGGTTCCGGTGAAGAATCGGCGGGGCAGATCAAGATGCGTGCCCAGCGCCTGGGCATTTCCACGCCGGATTTGATCATCCAGGCCGATACGTCCCTGGACCATATCCTCGACGAAGCTAAAAAGAGGCGGCCTGCTTTGCTGGTCGTCGATTCCATCCAGACCATGTACAACCAGGCCGTCGAAGGGACGCCGGGCAGTCTGGCCCAGATCCGCGAAGGTACGAGCCGCCTCATGACTTTTGCCAAGAGCGAAGGCATCCCGGTCGTCGTCATCGGCCACGTCACCAAAGACGGTGCCATTGCCGGCCCGCGCATGATGGAACATATGGTAGACGTCGTCCTCTATTTCGAAGGCGAACGGAATTACCAGTTCCGCATCCTCCGGGGCATCAAGAACCGTTTCGGTTCGACCAATGAATCGGGCCTGTTCACCATGACCAGCGGCGGCCTGTCGGAACTGGAGAACCCGTCGCAGCTGCTCCTGGCCGAACGGGCGGCGGACCAGGCCGGATCGGCTGTGGCCGCCGTCCTCGACGGGATGCGGCCCATGCTCGGCGAAATCCAGGCCCTGACGGCTCATTCCGTCTTCGCCGTCCCGCGGCGGACAGCATCGGGCATGGACTATAACCGCCTGATCATCCTCCTGGCCGTCCTGGAAAAACGCCTGGGTGTACCCTTGGGGAGCCAGGACGTCTATATCAACGTCGTCGGCGGCCTGCGCCTGACCGAAACGGCAGCGGACCTGCCCGTAGCCCTGGCCGTCTACTCCAGCCTGCGGGACATCTCCATGGACAGCCGCACTGTCGTCATGGGCGAAGTCGGCCTCACCGGCGACATCCGCCGCGTCCCTCAGGCCCTGCGCCGCGTCAAAGAAGCGGCCAAGATGGGCTTCAACACCTTCATCCTGCCCAAAGGCAACCTGGAAGACTTTGAAAAAGATAAATTCCCGGACTGCCATTTCCTGGGCGTAGCTACCCTGCGCGAAGCCATCGAAAAGGCCTTTCGGAGATAACCCTCCGCTACTATAGTTTGTAGTACGGAGTTTGTAGTTTGTAGAAGGTGGTTTTAAATTTTTTACCACTTGCTGCAAACTGCAAACTTAAAACTCAAAAAGGGCTTGTCGTCGCGACAAGCCCTTTTTGCTTGCCTTTTTCGACTAAACCTGTTACGCTAATTTTAGTGGCTAGTGGCTAGTGGCTAGTGGCTAGTGGCTAGTGGCTAGTGGCTCGTGGTTCGTGGTTCGTAGGGACGCCTGACCTGTAGGGGCGCCCACGTGGGGCGCCCGCTCCTGAACTAGGGGAGATAAGTTCGTGGCTAGTGGTTCGTAGCTTGACTTGTAGGGGCATCCACGTTGGGTGGCTGTTTTCCGGCTCCCCTGATAGGGGAGCTGTCAGCGCAGCTGACTGAGAGGTTGATGGTTGGCCGTTAACGGTAACTATAACCGGAAAGGAGTGTATCATCATGCGAAAATGGATTTATGTAGCCTTAGTGACTCTCTGTTTCTTCTGTATCAGCGGGGCCGTCCTGGCCGCTTCGGCTGTGACGCCGGACGGCTATTTCAACGGTATCCGCCTGGCCGGCAAAGTCCGCGTCGTCCATTCCTTTCCGGATATACGCGTCCAAGTCGTCAGCGCATTTCCAGACCTGCGCGTCCAGACCGTCAACTATTTTCCCGATAACATCGGCCAATGGCAGTTCGTCGATTACGGCGAAGACTTCACGATTCAATTCGTCGATTCCTTCCCGGACATCCGCATCCAATTCGTCAATAGTTTCCCTGGAGTTTCTTGACTTAGTGAAGGGGCTGTATCTAAAAATACACGGCCAGCGGCCTTGTGCGTAGGGGCAGCTTGGGTAAGGCGGCCTGTTGAGATATTTAACCACAGCCTATGACAGCCTATGTTAGTATAATGATTTTTACGAGCCACTTTTCTTGTTATCTGGTTATGCACAGGATTCATGCGGGACGGCCTTTGGCCGTCCCCTACGGTATCGCAGCTAGGCGATGGAGAGAATCCGTAGGCCACAGGTAGCCTTTTGCCAGAATGCACGGCCTGTAGACATATCCATAGGCCGCACAGAAAAAATTTAAAATGATTTCATTTCTTTTATAATCTATGCTTCAAGTTATATCATTATATTATTTTCATGAAAGGCAGGATATTTATAATATGAAATACGATTTTACGACGATTATTGACCGAGCTGGTAAGGATGCTACGGCTTTCGATGGCATTGGCAAGACCGTTTGGGGCTTTGAACCGGATAAGGCCAAGCCCGGTTTCGATGAAATCCCCATGTGGGTAGCGGACATGAATTTCGCGACTTGCCCGGCTGTCGTCCAAGCCATGGAACAACGATTGAAACACCCGCTTTTTGGTTACTTCCTGCCGTCTGATGCCTATTATCAGCGCATCATCGACTGGCAGACGACCCGTCATGACTGGCCGGAACTGACACGGGACATGATCGGCTATGAAAATGGCGTCCACGGCGGCATTACTAGCACTATCCAGGTTCTGACCGAACCGGGAGACGCCGTCTTGGTCCACAGCCCGACGTATCCTGGCTTTATCGGAGACTTGAGCAACACGGGACGGCACGTCGTCTTCAGCCCCCTTCGCAAAGAGAAGGGCATTTGGCGCATGGATTTCGCCGACATGGAAGAAAAAATCAAGAAGCACCATGTCCACCTGGCCATTTTCTGCTCACCTCAGAACCCAACAGGCCGCGTGTGGGAACGCTGGGAAATCGAACAGGCCATGGCCCTTTTCAAAAAATACGATGTCTTAGTCATCAGTGATGAAATCTGGTCGGATATCATTTTCCAAGGCCACTGCCATATCCCGACGGCAGCCGTCTCCGAAGACGCCCGCCAGCGTACGGTTGCTTTCTATGCTCCGTCCAAAACCTTCAACCTGGCCGGGCTGATCGGCAGTTACCACATCATCGCCAATCCGCTCTTGCGAGAAAAGATTACGCAGCACGGACAACGGACCTGTTATAACGAAATGAACGTCCTTTCCATGCACGCCCTGATTGGTGCCTATAGCCAGGACGGACACGAATGGACCGACGAATTGAACCAGGTCCTGGAAAGCAATTGCCGTTATGCTGTCCAGTACATCCAGGACCATTTCCCAGGTTGCCAGGTCAGCTTGCCGCAGGGGACGTACATGCTCTTCGTCGAATGTGGGGAATACTTGAAAGCGAACCAGATGACCTTGCCGGAACTCCTGAAAAAAGCCTGGGACGTCGGCGTCGCCTGGCAAGATGGTCGGAAATTTGCTTGGAAAGACGCTATGCGCCTGAACCTGGCCTTGCCCCGGACCCGCCTGGAAGAAGCTATGAGACGCTTGTCGGAATACGTATTTTAGAAGATAGGGAAAATAATGCCAAAAGGGGATTTTTTTAATGAAACATTTAGAAGTAGTAGCTGCGATTTTGGAATACGATGGAAAAATTCTTTGTATGGAACGAGGCCAGGGGAAATTTGACTATGTCAGTTTCAAGTACGAGTTTCCCGGTGGCAAGATTGAACCGGGCGAAGCCAAGCACACGGCCATCGAACGGGAACTGCGGGAAGAAATGGATGTCCATGTGTCTGTCAAGGAATCGGATTTGTACATGACAGTCCATCATGACTATCCCGATTTTTCCATGACCATGTACGCCTTCTACTGCCATTTGGATAAACCAGACTTCGTCCGCAAAGAACACGTCGATGCGAAATGGATGGCCCCCGAAGACATGCCGACGTTGGACTGGGCGCCGGCCGATGTGCCCATTATGAAAAAACTTGCTGGAAAGTAGGCGACTGCCATGGTTGAATACGGGGCTTTGGAGCAGTGTTTACGCGAAGGTTTTATTGATTATACAGTAGAAGCGGACCAGCGGTATGTTCCCAAGATTCTGACGAATAATAAAGATAAAAAGCGCAAGGTCCTCGATACGATTTTGTCGCAGCTGTACGTCTGCGATTCTTTCTTGTTTTCCGTGGCTTTTTTGACGAAAAGCGGCATTGCCTGTCTGAAAGATGCGCTTATTCAAAACCGGAAGGCGACGGGGAAAATTTTAGCCTCTCAGTATTTGAATTTTACCGAACCCGGTGCGTTGCGGGAATTGTTGAAGTTTCCCAATGTCGAATTGCGCATGGTAACGGAAGAACGGGCTTTTCATGCTAAGGGCTATCTCTTTCATCGTCCTCAGGCAGGGCCGGAAAATTATACCATGGTCATTGGCAGCAGTAACATGACGGCCAACGCTTTGACGCACAATCAGGAATGGAATGTTTTCTTTACTTCGGCAGAAAATGGCTCTCTCATCCGGCAGACGAAAGAAGAATTTGATGCCTTGTGGAATACGGCGGAAGTCGTGGACGAAGCGTGGATTCAGGCTTATGAGTCTGTGTACACACATAATAAGCCGAAACGGCAGAACGTGTATGTGCCTTTTCATAAAATTCAACCTAACGCCATGCAAAAAGCGGCTTTAGCTGGGATTCAAAAGCTGCGCGACGACGGGCAGGATCGAGGCTTGCTCATTTCAGCTACAGGGACTGGGAAAACCTATTTGTCGGCGTTTGATGTCTTAAAAATGCAGCCTCGGCGGTTCCTTTTTGTCGTTCATCGGGAGCTTATCGTTAAAAGTGCCCGGGACAGTTACGTCCGAATTGGTATTAATCCAGCTGATACGGGGCTGCTGACAGGGCACGATAAAGAAATAGATAAGCCCTATATTTTTGCGACTATTCAGACTTTGTCCCAGGACGAAATCCTCCATACCTTTGCGCCCGACACTTTTGATTATATTGTCATTGACGAAGTGCATCACGGGGGAGCTGCGACGTATCAAAAAGTCATTCGCTATTTTCAGCCCAAATTTCTGTTAGGTATGACGGCGACGCCAGAACGGTCGGATGATTTCGATATTTATGCGTTGTTCCATCATCATATTGCTTATGAAATCCGTTTGCACGATGCGCTGGAAGAAAATATGCTCGTTCCTTTTCACTATCACGGTATCAGTGAAATTACCGTCGATGGCAAGGTGTTAGATGACATGAGTGATTTTGCCTTACTGACTTGTGAAGAACGTGTAAAACATATATTATATTATGCTGATTTGTATGGCAGTGACGCCGAACGCATCAAAGGTCTCGTTTTTTGCCGCAAAGTAGACGAAGCGCAGGCCTTGGCTGAAGCTTTTCGCCATCATGGGAAACGGGCCGTCGCCTTGACGGGTGCGTCGAGCGAAAGGGAACGAAGCGAGGCCATTGGTCATTTGGAGGCGAAGGCGGCAGAAGACCCGCAGTATCTCGACTATATTTTTACTTGCGATATTTTCAATGAAGGCGTCGACATTCCCCAGGTCAATCAGGTCATCATGCTGCGTCCGACGACGTCGGCGATCGTCTTTGTCCAGCAGTTAGGCCGGGGACTGCGAAAATATCAACATAAGCGCTATTTGGAAGTTCTCGATTTCATCGGCAATTATGAAAATAATTTCCTGCTCCCCATTGCCCTATTTGGCGACCGGACATACGACAAAGACGCTGTTCGCCGTCTCATGCAGGTCAATTTTTTGCCGGGGCCGACGTCGGTTCATTTTGACGATATCGCCAAAGAACGAATTTACGCGGCTATTGATGCCAAAAGTGCTTTGGCAGACCTGCGGGATTTGAAAGAATCATACCGCAATATGGCCTATCGCTTGGGCCGCCAGCCCATGATGATGGATTTTGTCCGTTTTGGGGATAAGGACCCGGCTTTGTTCGTCGCCAAGAAAGACTCTTTTTTTGAGTTTGTTCAATATATGGAACCTTATGCCTCGACCTTGACCGAAGCCCATCGGGCGGTATTGAAGATGCTGAGTTTGGAATTGGCCAATGGCAAACGCATAGAGGAATTGTTGGTCTTGCGCCATTTGTTGACGGAAGCGTCTTGGTCTACGGCGGCGTTGGCGAAGGAAATGACGGAACAATACCGTTTCCTGCCGTCTACGGAAACGATGGAAAGCGTGGCCCGCCTGCTGGATTTGCAATTTTTCACTAAAACGGCCAGAAAAAAATACGGTAGTCAGCCGCTTATTTCCTTTGAGAATCATGCGTATGTGGCCACTTCCTATTGGAATGACTTGAAAGAAAATGAAGAATTTCAACGTTATGTTCAGGACATCCTTGACTATGGAACGTATCGCTTTGAAAATCTCTATGTTCATGACGAACCGGAAATCGTCTGGGGCTTTGTCCGCTATGGCCGTTATTCCCGAAAAGATGTGTCGCGTATCCTCAATTATGAAACGAACCGTGAAGGCACGCTCAATGGCTATCAGATTGTCGGCGCTACGTGTCCCATTTTCGTCACCTATGAGAAGCGGGAGGATATTTCAGCCAATACGAAGTACGAAGACCAATTCGTTTCGCCGCAGCAGTTCAGCTGGATGACGCGGGCCCGGATTCACCTGACGTCGTCGCAGATTCCAGCGATTTGCAATGAGCACACGCGAAAATTATTGTTCGTGAAAAAGAGTGATGCCGAAGGGGCCGATTTCTATTATATCGGCGATTTAACCGTCCTGGGAGAACCTGTCGAAACGACCATTGCCAATGACAAAGGGCAGCAGCTGCCTATCGTCAATTTCCAATTTCTCTTGGATAAGCCGGTCGAGGACAAACTTTATCGGTATTTGTGTGAGTAAGTATTGGATTTAGTAAATCGTAATTTAGTAAATCACGATTTACTAGTTCAAAATGCTATATGCGGACGGCTGTAAAAACTTTACCTGCCACCGGTGGTACATTGTCGGGAAATGTGGTAAACTAGTATAGTTACAGAATTACGCATAAGGGGAGGTGTCTTACTACTCTATGGAAGATAAATATGGATTGGACCACGAGGAGCCGAAGTCGAAGAAATTCAATGGGCGCAATGTGGCCGACAACATCATGAAAGGGGTCATCGTCCTGATTATGGCGGTCATTTTTGTCATGATTGCCGACCAGGTCATTACGACGCCCTTCATCAGTGCTGAAATAGAAGGGGAATTTTTCCACGGCAGTATTTTCGGGACGACTATCATCACCATCGTGGCCTACATCATCGGCATTCTCGTCGGGGCCCTGGTGGGGTATGGGATTTCACCGTTCGTGCTGCGCCTGATCTGGGCGGCGATTCACCGCATCGAATCGGGCCTGAGTGATTTCGAGAGCCAGGATATCATCGTCGGGACGCTGGGATTGCTTTTTGGACTTATTATTGCGAATTTAATTGGCCTGGCGTTCGCCCGTCTGCCGATCATCGGGGCCTATGGCCCGATCGTCTTCAGCATCGTCTTCGGCTATGCCGGCATGAGCATTGCCACCCGCAAGAAGAGCGAAATCATCGCCCTGGTCAGCAACCTGCGCCTGGGCAAGTCCGGCAAGGAGCACAGCGGCAAGCGCAAGGATATGGACTTTTCCGGCAAGCTCCTCGATACGAGTGCCATCATCGACGGCCGTATCGCCGAAATCTGCAGTACGGGCTTCCTCGAAGGACCCCTGCTGGTGCCGGTCTTCGTCCTGGAAGAACTGCAGCTCATCGCCGATTCGTCGGATTTGCTGAAGCGCAATAAGGGCCGCCGCGGCCTGGATATCCTGAAGCAGATGCAGGAAGATAATTACGTCGAAGTCCGCATCATCAACGATGATTTCGATGACGTCCAGGGTGTCGATTCCAAGCTCGTCCGCCTGGGCCGCAAGATCAATGCCAAAGTCGTCACCAACGACTATAATTTGAATAAGGTCGCTGCCCTCCAGGGCGTGGCCGTCCTCAATATCAACGACTTGGCCAATGCCCTGAAACCGGCCCGCATCCCTGGGGAACACATGAACGTCCTCATCGTCAAGGCCGGCAAGGAAGAGAACCAGGGCGTGGCCTATCTCGATGACGGCACGATGATTGTCGTCGAAGATGGTCAGAAATACATCGGTTCTACCGTGCCCGTTACGGTGACGTCGGTCTTGCAGACGTCGGCTGGGCGCATGATATTCGTCAAGATTGCAAATGAGTAGGTGAAATGTGTGAAAGTATCTGTCATCGTCGTAGCGGCCGGCACGGGGAGCCGCTTCGGCTACGAGCGGAACAAGCTCTTCTATCCCTTGTGCGGTGAGCCCGTCCTGGCGCATACCCTGCGCCACATCTTTGCGGCCCGGTCGGTCAGCGAAGTGGTCATCGTCCACTCCCGCGTCGATGAGAAGGAAATCCGCCGCCTTGTCGATGACCTCCATCCCATCCAGCCCGTGCGCTATGCCCTTGGCGGAGCCGAACGGGAAGATTCGGTCTACAACGGCCTCATGGCTGTCAGCCGCGATATGGATGTGGTCATGGTCCACGACGGCGCCCGGCCCTTTGCCGGTCCCGACTGGTATGACCAGGGCGCGGCCATGATGGAAACGGCCCGGGCCGCCATTTACGGCATTCCCCTCAAGGATACGGTCAAGGTCCGCGGCGACGACGGCCGCCTCCATACGCTGAACCGCAGCCGCCTGGTAGCAGCCCAGACGCCGCAGATCTTCCACCGCGACCTGCTCGTGAAAGCGCATGAACATGCCCGGGCTGAAGGCATCCAGGCCACGGATGACGCGTCCTTGGTCGAAGCCTTGGGCGTACCGGTGGTCATCCTCGAGGGAAGCGAGAAGAACCGCAAGGTGACGACGCGCGAAGACATCCCCATCTTGTCCCTGTACATGAAGGGGAAAGAGGTCCAGCGCATCGGTACGGGCTACGACGTCCATCGCCTGAAGGAAGGGCGGCGCCTGGTCCTGGGCGGCGTCGAGATTCCCTTTGAACGGGGACTCGACGGCCATTCTGACGCCGACGTCGTCATCCATGCCATCATGGACGCCCTGCTGGGAGCCGCCGGGCTCCGCGACATCGGGACGTATTTTCCCGATACGGACCAGGCTTTCAAGGATATTTCCAGCCTGGTCCTCTTGGAAAAGGTCCGCCATCTGTTGCGGGAGAAATGCTGCCGCATCGTCAACCTCGACGTGACCTTATTGGCACAACGGCCTAAAATCAAGCCCTATGTGCCGCAGATGATTGCGAATATTGCCGAGGCCCTGCGTATCCCCAAGGCCGCTGTCTCCGTCAAGGCGACGACGACAGAGAAATTGGGGTTCGTCGGCCGGGAAGAAGGCATGGCAGCCCAGGCGGCCGCCATGGTCCTTAGCTATCAATAATACATATATATAGTCTTTAGGAGGAATCTTTTATGTCACAGGAAGTACGCGTTCGTTTTGCTCCGAGCCCGACAGGCCCGTTCCACATCGGCGGTGCCCGTTCGGCACTGTTCAACTACCTCGTTGCCAAGCACAACCACGGCAAGTTCGTCGTCCGCATCGAAGATACGGACCGCAAGCGTTCGACGTCGGAATCAGAAGAAAATATCAAGGAAGCCCTGAAATGGCTGGGCATCAACTGGGATGAAGGCATCGATGTCGGCGGCCCGAACGGCCCGTACCGCCAGACGGAACGCCTGGACATCTACAAGAAATATACGGAAAAGCTCTTAGCTGAAGGCAAGGCTTATTACTGTTTCTGTACGCCAGAAGAACTGGAAGCAGAAAAACAGGCTCAGCTGGCCAAAGGCGAAACGCCGGTCTACTCCGGCAAATGTGCCGACCTGCCCAAGGAAACGGTCGAACAGTACCTCAAGGAAGGCCGTCCCCATGTCATCCGCATCAAGACGCCGAAGAACGAAACAATCGAACTGGACGACCTCGTCCGCGGCCACGTGTCCTTCGATTCCAACAACGTCGGCGACTTCGTCATCGTCAAATCCGATGGCATCCCGGTCTATAACTACTGCGTCGTCCTCGACGATGCCCTCATGCACATCACCCACGTCATCCGCGCGGAAGAACACTTGTCCAACACGCCGCGCCAGCTGGTCATCTACAAGGCCCTGGGCTTCGAAGCTCCGAAGTTCGCCCACGTATCGCTCATCCTCGGCGCCGACAAGAAGAAGATGAGCAAGCGCCATGGCGCTACGTCGGTCCAGCAGTACCGCGACATGGGGTACCTGCCCGATGCCTTGGTCAACTTCCTGGCCCTCCTCGGCTGGACGCCTGACGGCGATCAGGAAATCTTCAGCCGCGACGAACTCATCGAACAGTTCACCCTCGACCGCGTCGCCAAGAACCCGGCCGTCTTCGACATCGAAAAATTGAACTGGATCAACTTCCATTACATGAAGCAGCTCGACGAAGACCAGCTCTATGCCGTCTGCCTGCCGCATCTCCAGAAGGCCGGCTATGCCAGCGAAAATCCGGATGAAACGGAAGCTGCCTGGCTAAAAGCCGTCTGCGCGGCTATGCGCGAACACGTCCAGTACGGCGCCCAGATCGTCGACGCTGCCAAGGTCTTCTTCAGCGATGACTATGCCCCGGAAAATGAAGAAACGGCGGCTGTCCTCAAAGAAGAAACGGCACCGTCCGTCCTTCAGATGTTCCGCGATGAACTGGCTGCCCTCGACGACGTCACGCCCGACACGGTGCAGCCCCTGTTCAAGAAAATCCAGAAGGGCCTCAAGGTCAAAGGCAAGTTCGTCTACATGCCCATCCGCGTCGCCGTTACCGGTGTCATGCACGGTCCGGACCTGAACGTCATCGTCGCCCTCATGGGCCGCGACAAGGTCCTCCAGCGCCTCAATAAGATTTGCGGATAAAAATGCCTCCCCTATTAGGGGCGCCTTTTACTGACATCTGCAAATTAAATTCGCACTTGACAGGGCACGGATTATTAGGTACTATATACATACATATTAATTAATAATATGTATCAATAAGAATTTGCGATGATCAAAATGAGTTGCAGTGGCATCCGACAGAGAGGAAGGGTCACGGCTGAGAGCCTTTCCAGGTCATAAAACTGCAATGCTGCCTTTGTGAGCAGGCCGGGTGAAAGGAGTAATCCGGTCCGGGTGCGCCCGTTACTGCGCAGTAAAGATTACGGCTGTGCCGTAAAAACAGAGTGGAACCACGGGCCACCGTCTCTGTCATCGGGGATGGTGGCTTTTTTGTTCAAATTTCAGGGAGGTTACCGTATGAGAGAACTGAAAGTATATAATACATTGACCCGCAAGAAAGAAACCTTCGTACCCGTTACGCCGGGCCAGGTCAAGATGTATGTCTGCGGCATCACGCCGTACAACCATTCCCACATGGGCAATGCCCGTCCTTTCGTCACATGGGACGTCATCAAACGCTATCTGGAACACTTGGGCTATGAAGTCACGCACATCCAGAACTTCACCGACGTCGACGACAAGATCATCAATGCCGCCAACGGCGAAGGCGTCACGTGGGATACCATTTCCAACCGCTATATCGCATCGTACTTCGAAGTTATGGACAAGCTCCATATCCGCCGGGCCGACAAATATCCCCGCGTTTCGGAACACATGGATGAAATCATCCACATGGTCCAGACCCTCATCGACAAAGGCTATGCCTATGTCATCGACCACGACGTCTATTACAGCGTCGAAAAATTTAACGACTACGGCGAATTGAGCGGCCGCAGCCTCGACGACATGATGGCCGGCGCCCGCATCGAAGTCGACGACCGCAAGCACAATCCCATGGACTTCGCCCTCTGGAAAGGCGCTAAGCCTGGCGAACCGTCTTGGGACAGCCCTTGGGGCAAAGGCCGTCCGGGCTGGCACATCGAATGTTCGGCTATGAGCAATAAATACCTCGGCGATACCTTCGATTTCCACGGCGGCGGCAGCGACCTCATCTTCCCGCACCATGAAAACGAAATCGCCCAGTCCGAAGCCTTCACCGGCAAGAAACCCATGGTCAAATACTGGCTCCACAACGGCTTCATCACCATCAATTCGGAAAAGATGAGCAAGTCCCTGAACAACTTCTTCCTGGTCAAGGACGTTCTGGAACACTACAGCCCCGATGCCCTGCGCTTCTTCCTCATTTCCAACCACTACCGCAGCCCCTTGGACTTCAGCGATGAACGGCTGGAAGAAATGACGCGCAGCCTCGAACGTCTGGGTACAGCTATCGACAACGTCCTGGAACTCCTGGCTATGCCGGCCGGTGCTAAATCGCCGGAAGCCCAGCAGCTCCTGGAAACGGCTCACAAAGACGAAGAAGCCTTTGAAAACGCCATGTGCGACGATTTCAATACGGCCCTGGCCAGCGCCGCCATGTTCGACTTGGCCAAGAACGTCAACATCTTCAAGAATGCCGTTGTCAACAACGGCGTCCCCGTCGATTCGGCAGCCCTGTCGGAAGTCAAACGCGTCTTCAAGACCTTCACGGACATCCTGGGCATCCTCGAAGACCGCTGGACCGGCAAGAAGGAAGATGCCAGCAGCAAGGATTACGACGACCTTATGCAGGCCGTCCTCGACATCCGTCAGGAATGCCGTGCCCAGAAGCAGTACGCCTTGGCCGACGCCATCCGCGATAAACTGGCTGCCCTTGGCATCACTATCGAAGATTCGCCGCAGGGAGCACGCTGGAAAAAGTGAAATTCAAACAACTGCAAGCTTTAAAGAAACGGGCCTATCGGGCCTTTGCCGACGGCAAGCGCCTGGACGTGCCCGACCAGGATGCGGCCCATCTCGACTCGATCAACCTGGCTTTCGTCGGCGATGCCTATTACGCCCTGACCCTGCGCAAGCGCCTGGTGGAAACGGGCATCCCCCACGTCCAGGTCCTGCACACGCTGGCGGCGGAATTTGTATCGGCCAAGGCCCAGGCCTATGTCTACCGCCGCATCCACGACGGCCTGACGGACGAAGAGAAGGCTGTCTGTCAGCGGGCCCGCAATGCCTATACCCTGGCGCCCAAGAGCGCGACTGTCGCCGAATACCACGACAGTACGGCCCTGGAAGCCCTGGTGGGCTACCTGGTCATGGCCGGCCGTCAGGAACGGCTGGACACCGTCATGGGCCAGGTCTATGAAGAAACGAAGGCCTATTGTAACGAGAAACATGGAGGAATGGAATGAGTGAGGCAAATATCATCATCGGCCGCAACAGTGTCACCGAAGCCCTGAAGGCCGGCCGGTCCATCACCAAGCTGTACGTCGCTGCCGGCAACGAATCGCAGCCGCTGCAGCGCATCCGCGACCTGGCAGACCGGAAGGAGATCCTCGTCGAAGACGTGCCCCTGAAGGTCCTCAACCACCTGGCACCGGGCAACCGCCACCAGGGGGTCATCGCCTTTGCCAAGCCCGTGGAATACGCCGATTTGACAGACGTCCTCATCGCTGCCGATGAAAAGGGGAAGGTACCGTTCCTGGTCCTCCTCGACGGCATTGAAGACGTCCACAACATGGGGGCCATCATCCGCACGGCAGAATGTGCCGGCGTCGATGCCGTCCTCCTGCCGAAACGGCGGACGGCGCCCATCAACGAGACCGTCGGCAAGACGTCGGCTGGCGCCGTCGAATACATGCCCCTCGTACAGATCGGCAACATCGCCCAGACGCTGAAGCAGCTCAAGAAGCGCGGCTTCTGGGTCATCGGCGCCGACATGGATGGCGAGACGGACTATTTCCACAGTTCCCTGACGGACCCGGTGGTCCTGGTCATCGGCAGCGAAGGCCGGGGCATTTCGCACCTGGTCAAGGAGACGTGCGACGTCCTGGTCCAGATCCCCATGTTCGGCCACGTCAATTCCCTCAACGCCTCCGTCGCAGCGGCCCTGCTCATGTATGAAGTCGTGCGGCAGCGGCAGGCAGGCGAATAAATCAACATTAGATAAGCGAGGTAACGATTATGCAGGCAGCGTCCCATGCAGAAGAAAGAAATGACCGCTTTGCAGGCATGACCGATGAAGAAATCGTACGCATCGCCCAGGATGAGCATGATGGCAAGGCGGCCGATTATATCGTCAACAAGTATCGCAACTTCGTCAAATCCAAAGCCCGCGCCTACTTCCTGGTCGGCGCCGACCGGGATGACATCATCCAGGAAGGCATGATCGGCCTCTACAAAGCGACGCGGGATTTTCGCGGCGACAAGCTGTCGTCGTTCCGGGCCTTCGCCGAGTTGTGCATTACCCGGCAGATCATTACGGCCATCAAGACGGCGACGCGGCAGAAACACATCCCCCTCAACTCGTATGTGTCCCTCAACAAGCCCGTCTATGAAGACGAATCGGACCGGACCCTGCAGGACATCCTGGCAGGCATCCGCGTCAGCGATCCCGAAGAGCTGGTCATCAGCCGTGAAGAATTCAATGATATCGAACTGAAGATGAATGAGATCCTCAGCGATCTGGAATGGCAGGTCCTGACGGCCTATCTCGACGGCAAGTCTTACAACGAGATGTCCCGCCAGCTTCACCGGCACGTCAAATCCATCGACAACGCCCTGCAGCGGGTCAAACGCAAGCTGGAACATTATCTGGAAACGCGCAATGCCGAAAAGGAAGAAGAACCGGATGAGAAAGGGAAAGAACCTATTGATAGAAACGGCAAATGAGTGTACAATAGTACTGTTAGCGTCATTGTGTGAGGAGGATTAGCGTGATCACAGCATTAGAAATCATCGTTGTCATTTTGGCACTGCTCATCATCGGTGTCGTCGTGGCACAGAAGAGCAAGACCCAGGGCATGGGCGCCGGTTTCGGCGGCGGTGCCGAAGACTTGTTCGGGAGCCGGGCCCGCGGCATGGATGCCCTGCTTTCCAAACTGACTATCGTCTTGTCGATAGCATTTGCCATTTGTACATTGCTGTTAGGCAGACTGATGCATACTTTTTAATGAATTATTAGGGGCTGTCGCATATGCGGCGGCTCCTTTTTTCTGACTACTGCGATTTGAGGAGGGGAACTATGGATTTACAGCTGGCTCATGATATAATAAGTATATGTAATGAAGACAGCGGCGGCGCGACGGTCGAGGACTGTGCGGAACAGCTCGGTATCACCGGCGCCCGGCTGGCTGACGTATTTGACACATTTGAAGAATTAGTGAGGAGTGAGAAACTCATGAGAATCGCAGGAGACCGGTATATCTCGGCCAAACAGCCCCAGGAGATAACCGGCATTTATAAAGGCTATACGCCGACGTTCGGCTTCGTCCTCAGCCAGGATTTGACAGAAGACGTGTATATTGCCGAACATAACCGCCATACGGCCATGAACAACGATAAGGTCACGGTCCGCATCCTGCACAGCGGCGACGGCCGGCACAAACAGGAAGGGGAAATCGTATCCATCGTCGAACGGGCCAACAAGACCCTGGTGGGCACGTTCCAGCTGGAAAAGCACAGCGCCTTCGTCACGCCTGACGACGAACGGATCCGCGAAGACATCTACGTGCCCCTCGACAAGACCGGCGGCGCCCGTAGCAGTGCCCGTGTCCTGGTCAAGATCACCAAGTGGCCTGAAGAAGGGCGCAAAGCCGAAGGGGAAGTGACGGAAGTCCTCGGCTATGACGGCGATAAGGACCTGGACATCAAGGTCATCATGGCCCGCCACGGTCTGCCTTTCGATTTCCCGGACGACGTCAAGAAGGAAGCCGCCAAGATCGATACGGCGGTCACCCTGGAAGCAGGGCGCCGCGATTACCGCGGCCGCCAGCTCATCACCATCGACAGCGAAGATGCCAAGGACCTGGACGATGCCATCGACGTCGTCCGCCTGCCCAACGGCCATTTTCGCCTGGGCGTCTACATTGCCGACGTCAGCTACTACGTCCGCCCGGGCTCGGCCATCGACCAGGAAGCGTATAACCGCGGCACCAGCGTCTATCTCGTCGATCGGGTCATCCCCATGCTGCCGACGGTCCTGTCCAACGGCATCTGCAGCCTCAATGCCAACGAAGACCGTTACTCCATGACCTGCGTCATGGAAATCGATGAGAACGGCAAGGTCCTCAAGGCCGACATCGGTCCGGCTGTCATCCGCGTCAAGCGGCGCTGCAACTACGTCGAAATCCGCAAGGCCCTCCTGGAAGGCATCGTGCCCGACGATTTGCAGCCCTTCATGCCCATGCTCCACGAACTGCGGTCTTTGTCGACGATCCTCAAGAACATGCGCCTCCGCCGCGGGGCCATCGACTTCGATTTTCCGGAATACAAGGTCATCCTCGACCCGGAAGGCGTGCCTCTGCGCCTGGAAAAACGGGAACGGACCATTGCCGAACAGATCGTCGAAGAAAGCATGCTCATCGCCAATGAAACCGTAGCCTGCTATCTCCGGGACAGCGAGAACCCGTCGGTCTACCGTATCCACGAACTGCCCGAACCGGAACGGCTGGAAATGATGCGGACCGTCCTGTCCAGTTTCAACCTGCCCATGCCCGATACGGAAGCCGTCAAGCCGGCAGACTTCCAGAAGCTCCTGGAAATGACCAAGGGGACCGATGAAGCGGCTGTCGTCCAGACCATCGCCCTGCGCTCCATGCAGCAGGCCCGCTATTCGACGACCAATGCCGGCCACTTCGGCCTGGCTTCGGAATGTTATACCCATTTCACGTCGCCTATCCGCCGCTACCCGGACCTCATGGTCCACCGCCTGATCCGCCAGTACCAGCGCAGGGGCAAGCTGACCGAGGAAGAATCGCAGCAGTCCCTGTCGTACCATACCATCGCTTCCGACCAGGCCAGCTCGCGCGAACGCATTGCCGTCGAAGCCGAACGGGAAACGGACGACCTCAAGAAGTGCCAGTACATGCTGCCCTTCATCGGCCAGCCCTTTGAAGCCCACATTACGGGCATTACGTCTTTCGGCCTCTTCGTAGGCCTGGAAAACGGCATCGAAGGCCTGGTCCATATTTCCCTGCTCACCGACGACGATTACGAATTTGATGAAGCGTCGTATACCCTGCGCGGCCAGCACGGCGGCAAGGTCTACCGCTTGGGCGATGCCATGGAAGTCACCCTGGCCCAGGTCAATGTGGAAAAATGCGAAATCGACTTCGTCCCGGGCCGCTATGAATCGCTGGAAGACGTCCAGCAGCTGATGGCAGCCAGTGCCGAACGGCGCCATAAACGGAAGCACAGCGACAAGAAGGACACTGATACCAAGCGCAACTGGTTCGCCGGGGCCATCGGCAAGAAGGGAAAGAAAGACAAGAAGGACAAGAAAGGCCGCAAAGAAAAGAAATCCGGCCGCAAAGCGGCGCGCAAGGGAAAAGGCCGGAAGAGCCGCGGCAAGAAAAAGAAGAAATAGGAGGAATTTGTTTTGGCAACGTCACCGACAAAAGGTGTGAAATATATTTCGGACAACCGCAAGGCCCGTCACGATTATTTTATCCATGAAACGTATGAAGCCGGCATTGCCCTGACGGGGACGGAAGTCAAGTCCCTGCGCCAGGGCAAGGTCAATTTGAAGGACAGCTTCTGCCGCATCGAGAACGGCGAAGTCTTCCTCCTGGGCATGCACATCAGCCCCTATGACCAGGGCAACCGCTTCAACCACGATCCCCTGCGGACGCGCAAGCTCTTGCTCCATAAATATGAAATCATCAAGCTCCTGGGCAAGATCCAGGAAAAAGGCTATACCCTCATCCCGCTCAACCTCTATTTCAAAAAGGGGAAGGTCAAAGTGACCGTCGCCCTGGTGACCGGGAAGAAACTCTACGACAAGCGGCAGGCCCTGGCTGAAAAAGAAGCCAAGCGCGACATTGAACGCCGCATGAAGAGCCGAAACTATTAACAGAAGGAGAATCGTCTATGAATTCAGAAGATCCCAAAATCCTTTCCGATTACGAACGGGACAGTTTCCGCGGCCAGACCATTGACGAAGATGGTACGGTCCACGACCAGAAGTCCCTCTATGAAGAACGGCTGCGCCAGGAACAGGAAGCGCGCCGCCAGCACAGCGGCATCCATATCGTCACGTCCGGCCTCTCGTGGCGCGTCAAACTGGCCCTGGGCTTCATCGTCTTCTGCATCGTCGCCGTCATCATCGGCGCCCTGGGCTTCATCATCATGGCTATGCCCTACCTCTTGGGCATCTTCGTCATCTACTGCATCTACAGCATCGTCAGCTCCCTGCTGCATCGGTGAGAATGTGTTGCAGCAGGCTTCAGACATTATCCATGATCATCACCAGAAAGGGTATCCCATGAAAGAAAATATCGTCATCATCGACGGCAGCAGTCTGCTCTACCGGGCCTTTTATGCCATTCCGCATCTGACCGACGCCCAGGGGCATCCGACCAATGCCGTCTATGGCTTTTTGAACATGTTATTGAAATTATACGGCGAACTGGACCCGCAGTACGTCGCCGTCGCCTTCGACAAGGGCAAGCACACGTTCCGCAACGACTTGTTCGATGGCTACAAGGCTACGCGCAAGCCGGCACCGGACGACCTGCGGCCGCAGTTTGCCTTGATCCGCGAAGTCCTGGCCTGCCTGGGTATCTGCGTCCTCGAACAGGAAGGCTATGAAGGAGACGACATCATCGGTACCCTGGCCCGGCGGACCGCTGCCGATGGCTATGCCGTCGACGTCGTCACCGGTGACCGCGATGCTTTGCAGCTGGTCACAGACGACGTGACGGTCTATCTGACCAAGAAGGGTATCACCAACATGCTGGCCGTCACGCCGGCCGTCATGGAAAGCGAATACGGCTATACGCCGGCCCAGGTCATCGACATGAAGGCCCTCATGGGCGATACGGCCGACAACATCCCCGGCGTCCCCGGCGTCGGCGAAAAGACGGCGCTCAAGCTCATCAGCCAGTTCGGCAGCGTCCACGGCGTCTACGAACACCTGGACGAAGTGAAGGGCAAGAAATTGCAGGAAAAACTGGCCGATAACAAGGACAAGGCCGTCTTGTCCAAGGATTTGGCGACCATCCGTTGCGACGTGCCCCTGGATTATACCATGGACATGTTCCAGCCCCAGCCGCGCCAGGAAGACGTGGCCCAGCTCTTCCGCAGCTTGGGCTTCCGCAATCTCCTGGAACGCTTTGCTGCCTTCGACCGCTTTTCCCATCTGGCCGAAGGGGCGGCCCCGGCTGAAACCGTCCAGGTCATGGCCGCTCCCGAGGCAGCCAGCCTGAAAGGGAAGACCGTCGCCGTCGCCGCCCGCTATGACGACAGCCAGCCCATCCCGGCCGTGACGGCCCTGGCCATGGCTGTCGAGGACGGCGCTTTCGTCGTCCCCGAAAGCAAGTACGACGCCTATCTCTCCGTCCTGCCTGAAGCGGCGGCCGTCATCACCGATGACGGTAAGAATCTGACCAAGGCCGCATCCCGCGTGGCATCGGGCCGCCTGCCCTTGAAGGACATCGTCCTGGCAGCCTACTTGTTGGACCCGACGCGGACGGCTTACGGCTTGACGTATATTTCCGAGACCTTCGACGTCAGCCTACAGGAAGGGGCCGAAGACGACGAACAGAAGCTGGCCGGCGATGCCGCCTTTGCCTTCCAGGTCTGGCCCAAAGCGGCAGCTGAATTGGATAAGGCATCCCTGACACAGCTCTACGATACCATCGAAGAACCGCTCATCCATACGCTGGCCGTCATGGAAATGAACGGCTTCACTGTCGATACGGACCGCCTCATGACCATGAAGAGCGAATTGTCCCGCCAGGCTGATGCCCTGGAAGAAGCCATTTACGACGACGCCGGCGAGACCTTCAACATCAATTCGCCGAAACAGCTCGGCGTCATCCTCTTCGAGAAGTTGCAGCTGCCGGTCATCAAGAAGACCAAGACGGGCTATTCGACGGACAGTTCCGTCCTCGACGCCCTGCGCGACAAGCATCCCATGATCGACAAGATCCTGCACTTCCGGGCCTTGAAGAAACTCATTTCCACTTATCTCGATGGCCTGGAACCGCTCATCGTGCCGGAAACGGGGCGCATCTATACCCATTTCAACCAGATGGTCACGTCGACGGGACGCCTGAGCAGTTCCGACCCGAATCTGCAGAATATTCCCATCCGGACCGAACAGGGCCGCAAGATACGCTCCCTCTTCGTGCCCGGCGAAGGCTATGACTACATCGTCTCTGGCGACTATTCGCAGATCGAATTGCGCCTCCTGGCTCACTTGTCCCAGGACCCGACTATGATCGACGGCTTCAAGAAGGGCCAGGATATCCACCGCCGGACGGCGTCGGAAGTCTTCGGCATCCCCCTGGACGAGGTCACGCCGGAAGAACGGTCCCATGCCAAGGCCGTCAACTTCGGCATCATCTATGGCATCAGCGACTTCGGCCTGGCCCGGAACATTTCTATTTCCCGCCAGAAAGCCAAGGAATATATCGACTCTTATTTTGCCCGCTACAGCACGGTCCACGACTACATGAACGGCCTCATCGCCTCGGCGAAGGAATCGGGCATGGCCGTGACCATGTTCGGCCGCCGCCGGGCCTTGCCGGAAATCAACAGCAAGAACTTCACGCGCCGGTCCTTTGCCGAACGGACGGCCATGAACACGCCTATCCAGGGCAGTGCTGCCGATATCATCAAGCTGGCCATGAACGCTGTCCAGGACGAACTGGAAAAGCGCCACTTGAAGAGCCAGCTCCTGGTCCAGGTCCATGACGAACTGGTCCTGGAAGTCCCGGCCGGGGAAAAGGACGAAGTGGAACAGCTCCTCAAGGATACGATGGAACACATCGTCGACTTGTCCGTGCCCCTCGTCGTCGACATCCACAGCGGCGTCAACTGGGAAGAAGCGAAGTAGGTGAGACCATGCCAGAATTACCGGAAGTAGAAACGATACGGGCCTTCCTCGACGAGCGTGTCCGGGGAAAGGCCATTACGGCCGTTGAAATAGGCCTGCCCAGGCTCATCAAGAATACGACGGCAGACCGTTTTGCAGCCGCCCTGACCGGCCAGACCCTGGAAGGCGTGGAACGCCGCGGCAAGTACCTCTTTGTCCGCTGCCGCGGTCCCTGGTCCTTTCTGGTCCATCTGCGTATGACCGGCAGCCTGCTCTACGAAGACAAGCCCGGCCAATATGAAGGCCGGGCTATCCATATTACTTTTGTGCTTAGCGAAGGGCGCCTTCTGTACCGCGATATCCGCACCCTGGGCTGCCTGTGGCTCGTGCCGTCAGAGGGGGCGACAGGCGTCAAAGGTTACGACAACCTGGGACCGGACGCCATCAGTCCGGACTTCACGACGGACCGGCTCTATGACCTCCTCAAGGGCTGCCGCCGGCCGGTGAAGACGCTCCTCCTGGACCAGACGAAAGTGGCCGGCCTGGGCAATATCTACGTCGATGAAGCCCTGTTCCGGGCGGGCATCCGGCCCCTGCGCCACAGCGATACAGTGACCAAGAAAGAAGCGGCCTGCCTCCATGAAGCCATCGTCGCCGTCCTCCAGGAAGGCCTGGAACACGGCGGCACGACGATCCGCAACTTCATCAGCGGCAACGGCAAAGAAGGGCAGAACCAGGACAACCTCCGCGTCTACGGCCGCGAAGGCACGCCGTGCACGGTCTGCGGCACGACCATCGAGTACACTAAATTGAACGGCCGCGGCACCCACTACTGTCCGAAGTGCCAAACGTAGGGGCCGACCGCCGCAGTTCTACCACTGGATCCCGTTGCCGTAGTATTCGCTGGGCGTATCGCTGGTCTGGACATTCATGACGACGGGCATCTTGACCTGGCCTTTGATCCAGTCGTGGAGACGTAGGGCATCGTCGGCGCTCAGCGGCGTCGTGACGGTGACTTCAGCTATGAAGCGATCATAGTTGAAGTCACCGTTTTTTGTATCTTTGTCCTGGTTCAAGGCAGTCAGTGTGCCGCCTCGGACGGACTGTATTTCTGGGAACAATAAGGGGGCCTGGCTGTTGAGGGTTTGGATGACCTGCTGGTCAGCCGCCGCCCGTTCGTAAGCCGGGTAATATTTGCTGGTCAGCATCTTGTAAGAGGCTTCTTTGTCGGCTTTGCCCTGTTTTTCGATGCGGGCATTGATCAACTGCTGCACTTCCTCTGTGTTCAGGTTCCGGTTTCCCTGGATGATGGAGAGGGTTATGCCTTGCAGGCGGTGATAGTGGCCCATGGCTGTTTTCAGCTGCTCGATTTGTTCTTCGGTCAAGGCCGCCCCGACGAGGTCGACCGTCAAGGTATCGTCTTTCAGTGCATACGATACGACGCTGGTTTTCTCGAACTGCATGTCCGTCTGGATGAACGACTTGACCTGGACTTCCTGGAGGTCGTCTTTTACCGTCTGATGGGCCAGGTAGATACTGGGGATGGTGATCAAGAGGCCCAGTGTGACCAAGACGAGGCGTTGTTTGCGGAAATGGGCCTCGGCAATATTGCCATGAGGCGGTACCTTCAGGACTTTGAAGACCAGGAACGAGGACAAGGCAATGAAGAAGGCATTGATGAAGAACAGGTACAAGGCACCCAGGAAAAACGTGTGGTTCCCGGAGGCCAGCCCATAGCCGGCCGTACAGAGGGGCGGCATCAGTGCCGTGGCGATGGCGACGCCGGGGATGACATTGCTCTTTTCTTTCCGCGTGTTCCCGACCGCACCGGCAATCCCGCCGCATAAGGCGACGAGGACATCCCAGATCGTCGGGGTAGTCCGGGCCAGCATTTCATCTGTCGGCGAGGTCAACGGCGAAAGGAGAAAATAAATCGAAGCTGTCAGCACGGCCAGGCCGACCTGGAAGGATAATTTGATGAGGGATTTGCGGATAAAAGGGACGTCATATGTGGCCATACCGTAGCCCGTCGCTACGATACCGCCCATCAGCGGGGAAATGAGCATGGCGCCGATGATGACGGCGACGCTGTTCAAGTTCAGGCCGATGCAGGCGATCATGATGGCCATGACTAAGACGATCAAGTTCGTACCTTCGATGGTGGCGTCGGATAAGATGCGCTGATTGATGACTTCCATCGGAGCCGAGTCGCCTTTCAAATCGATTAAGTTATTCCAGCGGTTCATGATTTTCCTCCTTGTCCGGGATGTACTTTATCCGTCAGGTATAAGTCGTGTTTGCCGGCTGCCAGCATCTTGATATACCGTTTATATTGACGGAGGACGTCGGTGATCAATTCATCTTTCTGCATGTATTTGATGCTGTATCCGCGCCGGCCGTCGGCAAAATAACAAATGGGTTCATAATTTTCCTCTTCCGTAATGGTCGGGAAGGACAGGGAGCCGACGACGGTATCGGATACGTCGTTGGCCCGGTAGCGGATGCCATAAATGAAATTGCGGAGGCTCCCGCTTTCGACAATCAATTCCCGGCAGGCCGTCTGACTATCATCACTGCCCTGGATGTGGACGGAAATTCCATTCCGCAGAAATTCCTGGCGCAGTTCCTGGAAAGCCGGGTCGACGGTCTGTTTGAGGAATTGCCCATACCGGCTGAAAACAGCATGCACAGCCAGGAAAAAAAGGAAAATTCTGGTTTTTCATCTTCGTTTCCCAAGCGGATGTCACCGAGCTTTCCCAGGCATAAGATGACCAGGAAGAGGAAAAAAAGGCGACACAAAGAATGTATACCCAGCTCCAAAATAAAAATGAAAGATATGAACAAATTAATTGTATTATATAAATTGTACCATATCGAAAAGTACGTGACAAATGGAAGGAATCATTGACTTTTTCTATGGCTTATGTCATTCTTAGTAAGTCAGATTATGTATGGATTGGGGGAAGATTATGATTTTGAATGGATTGATGGCGATCTCCGATGCTTTGTGGGGGACGCCGATGATTGTCGTGCTGGTCAGCATGGGCTTGTATTTGAGCATCCGTTTTCATTTTTACTATAATTTCCGGCACATTGGCTTTCATTTCTGCAATACCTTTGGCAAGATGTTCCAGCGCCATGGCAGCGGCCAAGGGTCGGTATCGGGGTTTGCCGCAGCTTGTACGGCCATGGCCAATACGATCGGCGTCGGCAATATCGGCGGCGTAGCGACGGCCATCGTTTCCGGTGGCCCTGGTGCCGTCTTTTGGATGTGGGTCTCAGGCTGTCTCGGCATGTCGACGAAGGCCTGTGAAATCATCTTGGGCCAGCGCTTTCGCGTCAAGTATTCTGAATCCATGGACGAATACATGTGCGACCGATCTTTTGTCATGCGCAACGCCCTGGGCTGGCGGAAAGGGGCTTTCCTGCTGGCCATTGCCTGTTTCACCCTGGGGCCCTGGACGTGCAGTGTCTAGACGGAATCTGTCGTCGGCGCCTTGCGGGAAGCCTTCGGCATCGACCCGCTCTGGTCAGCCGCTTTTCTGGGACTCACCTGTTTCGTCACCATCTTCGGCGGCTTGCGGCGCATTTCGGCCGTTATGGAACGGGTCGTGCCCATTATGGCCCTGATCTATATCCTCGGCGGCCTGGCCATTCTCGTCCAGCATCTGCCGCAGGTACCGGCGACGTTGGAGTTAATCGTCCGCAGTGCCTTTACGCCCATGGCCGGTGTCGGCGGTTTCGCCGGGGCCACGGTCAAGGACGCCATGCGCTATGGCATTGCCCGCGGCCTCTATTCTAATGATGCCGGTACGGGCTATGGCATCATCGCCCATGCGACGGCCCGGACGGACCATCCTGTCCGCCAGGCTTCCTGGGGCTGGGGCGAAGTGTTCCTCGATACGATCGTCGTCTGCTCAGTCACGGCCTTGTCGCTGCTCCTGACAAATTCCTACATCGATTATCCCGGTGTCGACAGTGCCCGTTTGACGACAGTCGCCTTCCGCATTTCCTTTGGTGACTGGGGCGCCTGGTTCATGGCCATCGCCATTACGGTCTTTGCCTGGACGACGATCATCGGCATGTATTATAGCTGCGAAAAATCGGTCAACTATGCTTTCGGCGATACCCGGCGCAACCGCAGGGCGACCAAGGTCTATATGATCTATTACATGATTCCCTGTGTCGTCCTCTACAATGCCAAAGCCGATGCCCTGTGGGCCATGACCGATATTTTGTCGGCTATTTACGTCATGATCACGATTTTATTCATCGTCACGCAGCGGAAAGAAATTTTCCGCTTGTTCAATGATTTCTGGTTCCGCTTCCTGCCGGCGCAGGAACGAGGGGAAAATCTGCCTGTCGTCGCTTATGGGACAGTGCCTGTGAAAGGGGAAAGAAAATGAAGAATACACTGAAACAGATTTTGGACCGCGAGGGCATCCTGGTTCTCGACGGTTCTATGGGGACGGCCTTGGAAAATCTCGGTGCTGATTTGAACAACAAACTGTGGACGGCCCGCGTCCTGGTCGACCGGCCGGAACTGGTCAAGGAAGTCCATATCCAGTATTTCCGGGCCGGTGCCGATGCAGGCATTACCTGCAGTTACCAGGCTTCCCTGCCGGGCCTGATGGAAACGGGGTATAGCCGCGAACAGGCAGAAGCCCTCATCACCCGGGCTGTCTAGGTCTTTATGGAAGCCCGTCAGGAATGGTGGGATGCCGGAGGGAAGCAGGCCGGCCGGTCCTGGCCGCTTTGTCTGGCCAGTGCCGGCCCGTACGGGGCTTATTTGGCCGATGGGTCCGAATATAAGGGCCATTACGGCGTCAGTGCTGATACGCTGCGGGACTTCCATCGCCGCCGGGCAGAACTCTTATGGCAGGCCGGTGCCGACGTCTTGCTTTTTGAAACGGAGCCGTCCCTGATGGAAGCGGAAGTGGAAGCGCAGATCGCCGAAGAACTGGGCGCGCCCTATTGGATCAGCTTTTCTTGCTGCGACGGCCGCCACAACTGCGAAGGCCAGCTCCTGGCCGATTGTGCCCGTCAGCTGGCAAACAAATACCCGCATCTGCAGGCTATCGGCGTCAACTGCACGAAGCCGGAATATATTACCAGCCTCATCGGAGAATTGAAAGGGGCATCAGACCTGCCGATCCTCGTCTACCCGAACAGCGGCGAAGAATATGACCCGCAAACCAAGACCTGGCATGGTGTCGGGACGGACCGCCGTTTTGGCGATTATGCCCTGGACTACATGAAAGCTGGTGCCGTCGCCGTCGGCGGCTGCTGTACGACCGTGTTTGTAGTTTGCAGAAAAAGGCGCTGTCGCATGAAGACAGCGCCTTTTTTGCACTTCCTAGAACCACGTGTGCACGATGAACCAGGACAGGCCCAGGATGACGAAGGAGCAGGTGATGGCGCTGACCATGGGGCGGACGCCTTCTTTGGCGATGACTGAGAAGTTGACGTTCAGGCCCAGGGCGGCCATGGCCATGCCCAGAATGAGGTAAGCTATCTTGACCAGCATGGGGACGGCCGATCCGATGGCGGGGATATAGGAGCCGATGGCACTGGCTGCGATGAAACCGCCCATGAACCAGGGGATGGGGACTTTGAATTTCTGATCCCTATCCTGGGACTGACGGCGCTGGCGCCAGGCTTCGACAATGCCCAGGATGATGGCAACCGGAGCCAGGAGCAGGACGCGGGATAATTTGGCGATGATGGCGCTGTCTGTCCCGACCGGGCCGGCACTGCCGCCGGCGGCGACGGCGTGGGCGATTTCATGGAGACTCAGGCCGGCCATGACGCCGAACTGGCTGTCCGTAAAGCCCAGGATGGGCTGGGCGAAGACTTCGATGAGTGTAAAGACCGTGCCCAGGATGGCTACGATGGCGACGGCCAGGACGGACTGGTCGGCCTTGGCCTTGAGAGCGCCGGACACGCCCATGACGGCGGCGGCGCCGCAGATGCTGCAGCCACAGGCCGTGAGCAGGGCCAGGGTGTGATCGACGCGCAGGAAACGGGCGGCGGCGTAATTGAGGGGAATCATGATGGCGACGACAAAGACTGCCGCTTCCAGACTTTGCAGACCGGCGCTGACCAGGACGATGAGATTCAGCTTGAACCCCAGGAAGATGATGCCGGCCCGGAGGAATTTGTTGGCAATGAAGCCCGTACTTTCCCGGGCTGCCAGGGTGACGGGACGGCAGACCTGGATGACCATGCCCAATAGCAGGGCCAGGACGAGATGGCCGATGAGGGAAAAGCCCGGCAGGGCTGCCAGGGATTGGCCGGCCAGGGAACAGGCCAGGGTCAGGACGACACCGAGCAGGGCGTGGCGCCAGTCGATCATAGTGGATAAATGCATGATGAAGTCACTCCTATACTGATATTTGAGATGACTCCAGTATAATCTGCCTCTTTCAATAAGTAAAATACTAGGATATAATATAATCTATAAGTATTTACCTATGAAATGAGGAGGAGAAGTCCATGACCTTGCGCCATTTCCGCATTTTCCTGGCTGTCTGCGAGCGGTTGAGCATGACCGAAGCGGCCCGCCAGCTCCACATCAGCCAGCCGTCAGTCACCCAGGCCATCCATGAAATGGAAAACCATTACGGCATATTGTTATTCGAACGCCTGGGTCGTCATATTTACCTGACCGCTGCCGGCGAGAACTTGAAACAGTATGCCTATCAGATTTTATCGCTCTGCCAGCAGGCTGAAGACAGCCTGACAGCCATGCAGCACTCATTGCCTATCCGCCTGGGCGCGAGCATCACCATCGGCGACATCTTCCTGGTGGAGCTCCTGACGTATTGCCGCAGGACGCGGCCTGACTGGCCCATCTTGTCGGCCATCCACAACACGGAAGAGCTGGAGCAGTTCCTGATCGAAGACAAATTGGACCTGGCTCTCGTCGAAGGACGGATCCAGTCGCCGTACCTCGTATCCCGGCCCATCCTTACGGATTATCTGACCCTCATCGCCTCACCGGACAGCGAATGGAGCCGCAAGGCCATTACAGCGCCACAGGACCTGGATGGCCTGCCCGTCTTCGTCCGCGAACAGGGAAGCGGCACGCGGGATCTCTTCGAGCGCGTCCTGGAAGCACACCACCTGACCTGTCAGGTCGTCGGCGTCTATAACAATTCGGAAGCCATCAAGAAAGCCGTCATGGCCAACCTGGGGCTCGCCGTCTTGTCCCGCCGCCTGGTCCAGGACGAAATCAAAACGGGCCGCCTCGTCGAGCTCCCCTTGCCAGATCTTGAATTCAAGCGCCATTTCCGCCTGGTACACCACAAGAATAAATACCTGACCCAACCCATGCAGGATCTCATATCCATCTGCTGCCACAGTGAGGAATGGCTGTAAAGGGCCTATCCTGTGATGTCCCTTTTGATAGCAAATAAGGGCTGACTGCTTCTTGACGAAATCGGTGGCTGATGATAATATAGTGCATATACACGATAAGGAGATAGGACATGAATCAAGAGTGTAATGCCAGCAAGAAAGTTCATTTACGGCAATGTCATTGCTTCAATTTACGGCAAGTTACCTTGGCCGTCACGGCCTTATACGACAAGTATTTGCAAGAAGCAGGGATTACGGCGCAACAGTATTCTATTCTCTGGCATAGTAAGGAATTAGGCCCTCTATCAATTACAGAATTAGCCTCAGCCATGAATTTGGACCGGACGACTCTTTCCCGGAATATTACGCTGCTTACGAAACGAGGATTGCTGGAAACGCTTCCTTCTACAGGGCGGCGAAGACTCGTTCAATTGACAGGGCAGGGACAAGCTGTGTTTGCGCAGGCCTATGAATCTTGGCAGCAAGCGCAGCAGCAACTGGAATCCCGTTTGGGAAAAAAGCAAATGAGCCAGTTAGAAGATTTGTTGGCCCAGCTAATGGGATAGATATATATTTTTTTTATTTTAACGTGTATATACACGATATAAGGAGAGCTGAACATGAATACGGATAAATTAGGGCAAGTCATTTACGAGAAGGCCTTAGCCTGTGGTTTTGATGATTGTGGCATCATTCCGATAGATGATATGGATGGATTTCAACAGCGGTTACAGGAACGGGAAGAAAAAGTCCCGTCCAGTGCTTTTTTTATCAGGGAATGGGCGATTTTGCGAATATTAAGAAACGCTTCCCTTGGGCAAAATCGGTAATCATCAGTACGTATTGGTTAGGAAAGTACCGTTTTCCCCCTTCGCTGCAGGGTAAATATGGCAAAGCCTTTTTCCTGTCGCCCAGTAATAGTGTCTGTAAGGAGAGTCTCACTGCGCGCAGAAACTTTGAAACGTGGTTTAAGGAGCAGGGAATCCGCTGTGAAGGAGGAGACCAATTTGGTCATCCCAGCATTGGTCCCCTGCGATATGCGGCCATGATGGCAGGGCTGGGGATTATTCGCAAAAATAATTTTTTCTATACGAAAAAAGGTTCTTTTGTGGAGCTGGTGGGATATGTGATAGACCAGAAGGCCTGGTGTCATCATGTACCGGATATACGACCTTGCGCCGAAAGTTGTCATCTGTGTCAAACCCATTGTCCCAGCGGCGCCCTGAAAGGGCCGTTTACCATGAGCCCGCTGGAATGTGTCTCTTTTATCACGACCTTTGCCAAAGGAGAACTCACTCCGGGGCTGAATGATAAGAACTGCAGTACTTGGATTTGTGGGTGTGACAGCTGCCAGGACGCCTGTCCCTATAATCGGCAGCATGACTGGAATCAAGGCGACGCCTATCCCGGACTGGAAGAACTGGCTCCCCAGCTGCAGCCAGAAAAATTACTGGCGCAATCAGATACATTCATCCAAGAGAAGGTCATACCTTATACGGACTATCATATCGCTGCGGACGAAGCCAAAACATTGAAACGATGCGCCGCCCGCTCCTTAGACAATCAGATGTGACCGGGAGAAGGGGACTCCCCTATGATGAATCTATTTTTTTTCTTTTGTGCTTTCGCCGACGATGTATGGCGGGCGGCCTTTGCTTTCGTTATAGATGCGGCCGACGTATTCGCCGAGGATGCCCATGAAGGTGAATTGGACGCCGCCGATGAAGAGGATGAGGGAGATGAGGGAAGGGTAGCCCGGGACGTCTTCGCCGTAGAGCAGGGTGCGCAGGACAATGAAGATGAGGTAGATGGCGGCGACGAAGGCGAAGAAGCAGCCGGCGAAGGCGGCGATGCGCAAGGGCGCCGTCGTGAAGCTGGTAATGCCGTCGATGGCCAAGTTGAAGAGTTTCCAGTAGTTCCACTTGGTCTTGCCCGCGGCCCGGGGCGGCCTGTCGAAGAGGATTTCTTTCTTCTCAAAGCCAATCCAGCAGAAGAGGCCTTTCGTGTAGCGCTGACATTCGCGCAGGCTGCACAGGGCTTTGACGCAGCGTTTGTCCAGGAGGCGGAAGTCGCCGACATCTTCCTGGACCGGGACAGGGGATAACTTTTTCAGCAGGCGGTAATAGACGTGGCTCGACCACTTCTTGAAGAACGTTTCGCCCTCACGGTGGCGCCGGCGGGCCGAGACGTCGCGGTAGCCTTTTTCCCACCAGGCAATCATGTCCGGCAGCAGTTCCGGCGGGTCCTGGAGGCCGGCGTCCATGATGACCAGGGCGTCGCCTTCGGCGTAGTCCATGCCGGCCAGCATGGCCGCTTCCTTGCCGAAATTACGCGACAGGGACACGTAGGCGACGCGTTTGTCCTTGTCGTGGAGCTGGCGCAGGATGGGCAGGGTCCGGTCGTGGCTGCCGTCGTTGACGAAGATGAAGGTGAAGGCGTAGTCCCGCAGGCTGTCGATGACGGCGCACGTCCTTTCGTAGAACTGGGGCAGGACGGCTTCTTCGTTATAGCAGGGGACGAGGATATCTATTTGTTTCATCGCTTGTCACCTCCCGCGGCGGCCCGGTTCAGGAGGACCGTGTAGTCTTCCACGTCGAAGCGCTGGGCCGGGGCCGATCCCAGGACGCGCAGGGCTTCGTCGCGGTATTTCGGCTGGACGACGATGACGGCCGGTTCATCGCTGTTCCAGCGGTCATACAGGTCCTGGCTGCCGTAGTACATGCCTGTCCGGTTCGTATGATGGATGCCAAATTCCAGTTCGCCCATGAAGTTGCCGGCGGCGATGGGCCGGTCCAGGTAATAGACCAGGCCGGGCATGAACGAGCCGTACATGATGATGGGCGTGCTGTCTGGGATGTTCAATGCCCGGATGTCCTGGCTGACCGTGTAGGCCGTCTGGTGGTCATGGATCTGCCCTTGGACCTGATGGGCGCCGAGGCCGAAGCCATAGGCCGTGACGCTGAGGATGACCAGGACGGAGAAGAAATCCCGCTTGCGGTGCCAGACCCAGGCCGCGGCCAGGGTGCCGATGAGGAGCGACGCTATAAGCAGGCCGCCATGGGTCAGGAAGTCGGCGACGGTCAGGAAATCCGTGTGCATGAGGTAGACGATGCCCGCTGCCGTGAACAGCAGGCAGAGGATGGCGTTGATGAGAAAACTGTGGCCGAGCCAGCGCCCTTGCTGACGGCAGCGTTCGATGGAAGCGGCCAGGAGGACCGACAGGGGCAGCCAGCAGGGCAGGATATACGTCGGCAGTTTTGAATCGGAAACGCTGTAGAAGACGTAAATCAGGCCGGCCCAGAGGGAGAGCAGCAGCAGATCCTGTTTGTGCCGCAGGGAGCCGGGCTTGCGGAAAATCCCGTCCTTACTGAAGAACGTCGCCAGAAAGCCCGTCCAGGGCATGAGGCCGGCGATGAGGACGGGGACGAAGTAGTACCAGGGATGAAAGCGTTCATGCATCTTAGTGGCGAAGCGCAGGAAGTGTTCGCGGATGAAGAAGAAATAAAAGAAGTCTGGATTTTTCTGGCAGACCAGGTAGTACCAAGGCACGGCGATGACCAGGAAAAGGACGATGCCCGGCAGGTAGAAGAGCTTGAGGAAAAGGCGCGGCCGCTTGCTGAACAGGGCATACCAGAAGAGGATGCCAAAGGGGAAGACGATGGCAATGAGGCCTTTTGTGAGCATGCCCAAGGCCATGGCACCGTAGAAGACGAGCAGGTATTTCTTGTTTCCTGTCCGTTCAAAGACGTAGGACGAGACCAGGCAGGCGTCGATGAAAAAGGTCAGGGCCATGTCCATGACGCCGATAGAAGCGACGATGAGCTGCAGCGCCGATGTAGCTATGATGACGGCGGCCAGGAGTCCTGTACGCCTGTCGTACATCGTCTTAGCCAGCCAGAAGGCCAGGAAGACATTGCCCAGGCCGGTCAGAGCTGGCAGGATACGCCCTGTGAATTCTTTGAAGCCGAAGAGCTCCATCGACAAGGCTGTAATCCAGTATTGGAAGATGGGCTTCTCGAAGTAAGGCATGTAATCGAAGTGAGGCGTAAGGTAGTCGCCAGACAGGACCATTTCCATGGCGACCCGGTGATAGCGCCCTTCGTCGAGCTCGATGAGATGATACGACCCGATATGGGCTAGATATAAGAAAGCTGCGGCAACGATGAAGAAGCCGAGTAAGAAACGCCGGTGGCGTCGAAGTGCGTCAGTCATAAGGTACCTCCATATATTATATACTTTAGTATATAGTATACAGGAATTTTATAAATAAATCATAAAGGGAATGATAAATTTGCGGCCTTTTTGGGGATTTGTTGATTTTCTGTGACATAAATCAAGGGGCTAAGTGCGGCCGCCGAGGTTTGACGATGAGCAAGACGCCGCCCAGGACCAGGAGGATACCCAGGGCCGTATGCCACGTGAAGGCTTCGCCTAGGACGATGATACCGCTGATGACGCCGACGACGGGGACGACTAAGATGGCGACACCGGCCTTGCCGGCTTCCATGTGGGCGAGGAGATAATTCCATAAGAAGAAACCGACAGCGGCAGCCAAGATGCCGTTATAGAGCAGACAGGCTGCGGCTGTTGTCGTCCAGTGGATTGGCGGCTGCGGGACGATCAGGGAGACCACGAAGAGCAGGAGTGAGCCGACGACCATCTGCCAGGCTGAGTATGGCAGGGGCGGCGTGTCCTGGAGGTGCCTCTTCAAGATGATGCCGGATGCGGCCCAGGCTGCGGCCCCGGCCAGGACGATGAAGACGGCAGTCATATTACCCAAGTCATGGATGTCCATGAGGACGAAAAGGCCGACGATGCAAATGGCGATGCCCGTCATCTTCCGGAAAGTCAGCTTTTCCTTGAGGAAGAGCTGGGCTAACATGGCCATCCATACGGGCATGGTATAGTTCAATACGGAGACGACGCCGGCTGTCAGTGAATACATGCCTATCTGCATACAGACATTATTGACGGCAATCTGCAAGATCCCCGTAGCGGCGATCCACTTCCAGTACTTCCGCTCCGGTATGGGGAGACGGCGCCAGGCGCAGACTGAGAGCATGACGGCGGAGCCGATGAGAAAGCGGAAGGCTACGAACAGGACGGGCGGAAAATAGGCATTGGCCGTTTTCATGACAACCCAGTTGAAACCCCAGATGGCATATAAAAGAAATAAAGCGCGCACCATAAGAGAACACCTTCTTTTTTAGAAATTAATTAGCAATCTTATTTTATCTAACGTATGAAAATAAATCAAGGCAGGTCCAGGGCATGGACAGACCGGCCGGGAACGGCTATAATGAAAGAAATATGTTACGAGAGGAGCGATTCTATTATGTTACATATTGGCCTCACCGGCGGTATCGCCTCTGGCAAGAGTACGGTCGTCACGATGCTGCGCAAATTGGGGGCAGGTATTGTCGACTGCGACGTCATTGCCCACGACGTCGTCGAACCGGGTTCCCAAGGGCTGCAGGCCGTTGCCGAGGCTTTTGGGCCGAAGACACTTTTAGCTGACGGCTCTATGGATCGGGCCTACATCGGCAGTGTCGTCTTTGGCGATAAGGCCAAAAAAGCGCAGCTCGAAGCCATTTTGTTCCCCCTCATCCATGCTGGTATCGACGGGGAAATCAAAAAGATCGAGGAAAATAAAAAAAATCCTGTCATTTTTCTTGACATGCCCCTGCTTTATGAGGTAAAATACAATTCGTACGTTGACGAAACGTGGCTGGTGTACGTCGATCCGGTAACGCAGCTCACACGGCTGATGAAGCGGAACGGCTATTCCGAAAGTGAAGCACTGGCACGGATTCATGCACAGCTTCCTATCGATGAAAAACGGTCGTTAGCTCAGGTCATCATCGACAATACCGGCTCTCCGGAAGAGACGCAGGAACAGGTATTTGCCGCATGGCAGGCCTTGATAGACCGCATTAAAGGATAGGGAGAAGACGTTTTGAGAAAAAGAGCAAGCACCAAAGGGAAAATCATCATAGCGGCATTGTTGATTTGTCTGTCCGCATCGTACTTTTATTCTTGGAAAGATGATGTCATGCGGAAATTCGTATACCCTCTCCAGTACGATTACCTGGTCCGGCAGTATGCGTATGAAGACAAAGTCGACCCTGCCCTAGTGGCCTCCGTCATCTTAGTGGAAAGTAAATTTGATGAACGGGCAGCTTCTCAGCCTGGTGCTCACGGCCTCATGCAGGTCATGCCCGACACGGCACAATGGATTGCCGATGAAATGGGGATGACTGACTACACGCCTGATAAACTCAGCGACGTCCGTACAAACATCAGGTTGGGAACCTGGTATCTGGCCTACTTATTGAAGGAGTACGACGGGAATCAAGTACTGGCCTTGGCTGCGTATAATGCCGGTCGGGGACATGTAGATTCGTGGATCCAGAAATATGGCTGGACGAAAAATTTTCAAGAAATTGAAAAAATCCCCTTTTCAGAAACGCGAGAATATGTTAGAATAGTCTTGCTGAACGAAAAGCATTACAAACAGCTTTACGATTTCTGAGTTATGCGGTTGTGGCGGAATGGCAGACGCGCTGTCTTCAGGCGGCAGTGATCTTCGATCGTGCGGGTTCAACTCCCGCCAACCGCACCATTTTTACTATGGATGCTACATTGATTGAAACACTCAAACAATGGAATATCACAACTGTTCTCCCACTTTCAGTGGGAGATTTTCAGTTATTGGAAGAATATCGCATGATCGAGAAAGACGGCAAGCCCGTCGAGTACCGCCTGTTCACGTATGAGAACGGGGAGAACGGCTGGACCGTGCGGGCCATCTTCAACCCTGAGTCGGAAGAATTTGCTATCCGGACGGACATCGGCATGCTGGAGTTCGCCCTCATCGAATTTATTACGGATTCCTTTGAGCTCTTCCGGTCTATGGTCGAAGAACGGCTGGCGCGGATCATCTACGACGATTACGTCGAACGGAGCCGTAATTTCAGCGTCATCCTCAAGAACAAGGGCGTCCCCGATGTCCAGTGGGATGCGTTCCTGCCGGAGCAGTATCAGGGCTTCCGGCGTCTGGTCAAGCCCAACGATGCCGTGCGCATCATCAACGGGTCCTACATGATTCTGGCCTATTACGACGCGGCGACGCGCAGCGGCCTGTCGCTGATGTACAATCTCCTGCGCGATGACTTCTTTGCCGAACGGCGCGTAGAGAACTTCCCGAACCTGGTCCATGACTTCGATACGTCGTCCCTGAAAGAGCTGGAAAAAGCCTTGCAGAAACGGCTCCTGCCCGTCCTCGACGAGATTGCAGCCGACCGGGATAAAGCGTTGTCAGAATGAGCAGACAGTGGTATACTAAAAGTAATTTAGATGGTTAGATGCAAAGAGTGGGTGAGAGCCCACTCTTAACTTTTACCTATAGGAATTTTTACAGATAAGCTGGTGAATACGATGAGACGTGAACACATTGAAGATTTGATTGCCAAGGAAGTAGAACAGATTATTGAAGGGACCGGTCTGGAACTGGTCGACGTCGAATACGTGCGCGAACGGAACTGGTATCTGCGCGTATTCATTGATAAAGAAGGCGGTGTCGACCTGGAAGACTGCCAGGCTGTCAGTGAGAAGCTGAGCAAGGTCCTCGATGAAAAGGATCCCATCAGTGACAATTATCTCCTGGAAGTATCGTCGCCGGGCCTGGACCGGATCCTCAAGAAGGAAAAGGATTTCGTCCGCTATGCCGGCCGGTCCGTCGATATCCATTTCTTTAAAGCCCATGACGGCGTCAAGGATTTGACAGCGGAACTCGTCGGAAAGACAGACGATGGCCAGCTCAAAGTCCGCCTGGACGACCGTGATGAAACCATAGACATGAAAGACATATCGCAAGTCCGTCTGCATATTGATTTTTAGTGGAGGTTATTAACGTGAATAAAGAATTGCTCAATGCTATTGCTTACTTAGCCAAGGAGAAAGGCGTATCTCCGGATGTCATCTGCGACTCCCTGGAAGCCGTCCTGATTACGGCCTACAAGAAGGAACCCGATGCCAACCCGACGGCTGAAGTCGAATTGAACCGTTCGACGGGCGACTATGCCATCAAGGCTGCCAAGACCGTCGTCGATGAAGTCGAAGATCCCCATACGGAAATCGCCCTCGATAAGGCCCGCCTCATTGATGTCAATTATGAAGTCGGCGACGTCGTCAACGTCGATGTCACGCCGGACAATTTCGGCCGCATCGCCGCCCAGGCTGCCAAACAGGTCATGATCCAGCGCCTGCGCGAAGCCGAACGGAACATCGTCTATGATGAATTTTCGGACCGCACGGACGACATCATCACCGGTATCATCCAGCGCATCGAGAACCGCAACGTCTACGTCGACCTGGGCAAGGCCGAAGCCATCCTGCCGGCATCGGAACAGATTCCGACGGAAACGTACAGCGTCGGCCAGCGCATCAAATGCTATGTCGTCGAAGTCCGCAAGACGACGAAAGGCGCCCAGATCCTCGTATCCCGGACCCATCCGGGCCTGCTGAAGCGCCTCTTTGAACTGGAAGTCCCGGAAATCTACGAAGGCGTCGTCGAACTGAAATCCGTTGCCCGTGAACCGGGCCGCCGTTCCAAGATTGCCGTCTATTCCCGCGATGCCAACGTCGATTCCGTCGGTGCCTGCGTCGGCCCGAAAGGCTCCCGCGTCCAGAACATCGTCTCGGAATTGCAGAATGAAAAGATCGACATCGTCAAATGGGATGAAGACCCGGCGGTCTACATCGCCAACGCCCTCAGCCCGGCGCAGGTCATTTCCGTCACCGTCGATGAAGGCGAAAAATCGTCGAGTGTCGTCGTACCGGATTACCAGCTGTCCCTGGCCATCGGCAAGGCCGGCCAGAATGCCCGCCTGGCTGCGAAGCTGACCAACTGGAAGATCGACATCAAGAGCGAAAGCCAGGCTGCCGAACTGGCTGCCCAGGCAGAGGTTCCGCAGGACAGCGAACCGGCTGATGACCTGGACATCCTCAGCGACCTGGCCATGCCGGCTGCTGAAGAAGGCGCAGCTGATACGGAAGGAGAATAAGCCATGAAGACCCGAAAGACTCCGATGCGCGTCTGTGCCGGCTGTCAGGAACAGAAGAGCAAGAAGGAAATGATCCGCGTCGTCCGCACGCCGGAAGGGACTGTCGAAATCGACAAGACCGGTAAGAAATCGGGCCGCGGTGTCTACCTTTGCCCGAACAGCGAATGTCTGGAAAAAGCCTACAAAGAGCATCGCCTGGAACGGTCCCTGAAGACCAAAGTGTCCGGCGAAATCTATGAACAGCTGAGAAAGGAACTGCTGTGAGCGACAAGGTCCTGAATCTCCTCGGCCTGGCCTGCCGGGCGGGCAAGGCCGTCTGCGGTGATGGAGCCGCACAGAAGACATTGAAGCGCCGGCGCGTCCCACTCTTATTCCTGGCCTCCGACGGTGGCAGCGATAACGTCGAAAAATATCGCCGCCTGGCGGAGCGGAAAGGGATCACCGTCGTTGATACATATACGAAAGATGAATTAGGCAGTGCCGTCGGCAAAGCCCAGACCGTCATCATCCTCATCGATGACAAGGGCTTCGCCGGGGCCATAGAGAAAGTGAAGCGTGATGAATAGAAGGGGGTAACTAGATGACGAAACGAGTATACGAAGCCGCAAAAGAATACGGCGTTCCCGCAAAGACAGTAATCAAGACGCTGGAAGATCATCACATCAAAGCCGGCAATTTCACCGGCATTGACGCCAATATGAAGTCCATCCTCGACGCATCCTTCAAGAAGGGTGCCAAGGGAGAAGCACAACGTGGACAGAAACAGGAAAATAAACAGACAGGGGAAGGAACTAGCCGAAAAGTGAACGAAACGAGCCGACAGAATAAAAACAAAAAACAGGGCAATACGCCGAAACAGAATAACCAGAATCACGATAAGAAACGCCAGAACCAGGGCAATGCACAGAACCAGCCGAACCGCGCTGCCAAGAACTCCCAGGGCCAGAACCAGGGCAATCGTCCGCAGAACAGCCATAAAGGCGGCAATAATGCCGGCCAGAATACGCAGGGCCAGCAGGGCGACAGCAAGCGCACGAAATATTTTGGTCATTCCCAGGGCGGCAATGACGGCAATAACCGCAATAACAGCAAGAACAAGCGCGGCGGCCAGAACAACCGCAATAACAGCAAGAACAAGCGCGGCGGCCAGAACAACCACAATAACAACAAGAACAACGGCAGCCGTCCCCATACGCTGTTGTCCAACGTCCTGAACAAGGGCAAACACAATAAGAACAAGCGCAACCAGAAGCATCAGGCACCGGTCGCAGCCGAAGCTCCGAAGAAGAAGAATTATCCGACGTCCGTCGAACTGCCAGAAACGATCATCGTCAAGGACTTCGCCGAACGCCTGGGCCGCGATGTGGGCGAAGTCATGAAGAAGCTCCTCATGGGCGGCATCATGGCTACGATCAACCAGGAGCTGGACTTCGATACGGCGTCCCTCATTGCCGATGAATTTGGCGTCACCGTCACCAAGGAAGCGCCGCCGGAAGATCCGACAGAAATCGAAGAAATCATCGATCCGCCGGAAACGCTCAAGACCCGTCCGCCTGTCGTCACCATCATGGGCCACGTCGACCACGGCAAGACGAGCCTCCTCGACGCCATCCGCCAGACTAATGTCACCAGCCACGAAGCCGGCGGCATTACCCAGCACATCGGGGCTTATCAGGTCCGCTATGAAGGCAAGAAGATCACCTTCATGGATACGCCGGGCCACGAAGCCTTCACGGCCATGCGTGCCCGCGGCGCCCAGGTCACGGATATTGCCGTCCTCGTCGTCGCTGCCGACGACGGTGTCATGCCGCAGACCATTGAATCCATCAACCATGCCAAATCGGCAGGCGTCCCGATCATCGTCGCCATCAACAAGATCGATAAGGAAAGCGCCAATCCGGAACACGTCATGCAGCAGCTGACGGAATACGGCCTCATCAGTGAAGACTGGGGCGGCGATACCATCATGGTCCCCGTTTCGGCGCACAAGAAGATCGGCCTCGACGACCTCCTGGAAAACATCCTCGTCCTGGCAGAAGTACAGGACCTCAAGGCCAACCCGAACCGTCCGGCTCAGGGCGTCGTCATCGAAGCCAAGCTGGATAAAGGCCGCGGCCCGGTCGCTTCCGTCCTCATCCAGAAGGGGACCCTCCGTGTCGGCGATACGATCATCGTCGGCACCTGCTTCGGCAAGGTCCGCGCCATGAACAACGAACGGGGCGAACGCGTCAAGAAAGCCGAACCGTCCATCCCGGTCGAAATCCTCGGCCTCAACGATGTACCGGAAGCCGGTGACATCCTCAACGTCACCGACGAAAAGACGGCCCGTTCCGTTGCCGAAAAACGTCTGGAAAAGAAACGTTCGTCTGAACTCCACGTCAATGCCAAAGTCACCCTGGATGACCTGTTCAACCAGATCCAGCAGGGCGAATTGAAGGAACTGCCCCTCATCATCAAGGGCGACGTCCAGGGTTCTGTCGAAGCTCTGAGCCAGTCCCTCATGGGCATCAAGAGCGATGAAGTCCGCATTGCCATCGTCCATTCCGGCGTCGGCGCCATCAACGAATCGGATATCATGCTGGCTTCGGCTTCGAACGCCCTCATCATCGGCTTCAACGTCCGCCCCGATGCGGCAGCCCGCAAGATGGCGGAACATGAAAAAGTCGACATGCGCATGTACCGCGTCATTTACGATGCCATCAACGACGTCGAAGCGGCTATCAAAGGGATGCTGGAAAAGAAATATGAAGAAAAGATCGTCGGCCGTGCCGAAGTCCGCAAAGTCATTACGACGCCGAAAGTCATCGTCGGCGGTTCCTATGTCAAGGAAGGCAAGATCACCAGCACGTCCAAGATCCGCCTCATCCGCAACGGTATCGTCGTCCATGAAGGTGAAATCGACGGCCTGCGCCGTTTCAAAGATGATGTCAAGGAAGTCGCAGCCGGTTACGAATGTGGCATTACCCTGGAAAAATATCGCGACATCAAGGAAGGCGACGAAATCGAAGCCTACGAAATGGTCGAAGTCGAACCGGAATAAAGGAGAGTACGTACTATGGGAGAATTACGAGTACGCAAGATACAGGAATTTATCAAACAGGAAGTATCGAAGATGCTCCTGAATGAATTGAAGGATCCACGCATCGGTTTCGTCACCGTCACCGATGCCCGCATCACCGGCGACCTGCGCGATGCCACGGTCTACGTCAGCCTCTTCGGCAGCGACGAAGCCAAGCAGGAAACGCTGAAGGCCCTGAAGCGCGCCACCGGCTATATCCGCACAGAAGTCGGCAAGCGCCTGGGCATCCGTTATTCGCCGACTATTGTGTTTAAAGAAGATACGTCCCTCGATTACGGGATGAAAATCGATAAAATTCTTCGCGACATTGAAAAGAAGGACTGATATCCATGAATTGTTCGGCTCAGGAAATCTATACCTTACTGCGCCATTATGATAAGATCCTGCTGACGGCCCATGTCAGTCCCGATGGCGACGCCATCGGCAGCCTCCTGGCCTTATGGCACTGGCTGCAGCTGCAGGGGAAGAAGGCCGTCATGGTCATCGACGACGATATCGACGACCGCTATGACTTCCTCGACGGCCTGCAGTACATCAACAAGCCGGACCAGGTCGAAACGGATGATTCCTGGCTGACCGTCGTCCTCGATGCGACGGGCCTCGGCCGCATCGGCCAGGTGGAAAGCCTGGTCCACGGCAAGGTCCTCAACATCGACCACCATATTTCCAATGAGCACTTCGCCCAGTGGGAATACGTCCGGCCCGACTGCGCGGCGACGGGGGAAATCCTGACCTATCTCTTCGACCTCTGGCACAGTGAATGGAACACGGCCATGGCCGATGCCCTCTATACGGCCATCGCCACGGACTGCGGCTTCTTCAAGTTCAACAATACGACAGGCCATACGCTGCGCATGGCCGCGGTCCTCGTCGACCACGGCGCCCGGCCCGATTTCATTTCGGAACACCTCGACGCCCGGTCCCTGGAAAAGCTGAAGGCCTTGTCCAAGGTCCTGGAACACCTGGAACTCTTTGACGACGGCCGCATTTCCTGCCTGTCCTATACGCCGGAAGTCCTCAAGATCACTGGCGAACACACGGGGATGTACATGGATTACGCCCGCAACGTCAAAGGGTCGGAAGTGGCCTTTACGGTCAAATACGTCAGCGACAAGGAAACGCGGGTCAGCCTGCGCTCGAAAGGCATGGACGTCAATGCCGTAGCTGCTGTCTTCGGTGGCGGCGGCCATGTCCGCGCTGCCGGCTGCACCCTGGATAAGCCGCTGGATGAAGCGAAGAAACTCATCGTAAAGGAAATCGAAAAGCGCTTATGATACACGGAATCATCAATGTACTGAAACCGACGGGCATGTCCAGCCACGACGTCATCGGCTGCCTGCGCCGCATCTACGGCATGAAGAAGATGGGCCATGCCGGTACGCTAGATCCCCTGGCGGCCGGCGTCCTGCCCGTCTATGCCGGACAGGCGACGCGCCTCATCGAATACGGCGACAGCGACGTCAAGTCGTATCACGCCGAATTTGCCCTGGGCCTGACGACGGATACCGAAGACAGTACGGGGACCGTCGTCGAAACGGCTGCCGTGCCGGCCTTGTCGGCAGACGACGTGCGCCGTGCCCTGGCGTCCTTCGTGGGCGATATCGAGCAGGCGCCGTCTAAATATTCCGCCATCAACGTCAACGGCGTCAAAGCCTATAAACTGGCCCGGCAGGATGTCGACTTCACCCTGCCCGTGCGGCACGTGACCATCCACGACCTGCGCCTGCTGTCCTTCGACGGCCGGCGGGGGACCTTTGCCGTGACTTGTTCCAAAGGGACGTATGTGCGGTCCCTCATCCGCGACCTGGGCCAGGCCCTGGGGACCTGCGCCTGCATGACCTATCTGGTCCGCACCCAGGCCGGGCTGTTCACCATCGACGAGGCTGCGACGCTGGAAGAACTGGAACGGGACCCCATGGCCTATGTCCGTCCGGCCGATATGGCCATCCAGGACCTGAAGAAGGCCAGCTGTTCGGCCAAACAGTGTGTGTTCCTGCTCCAGGGCCGTCCCGTGCCGTTTGCCGGGCCGCACCTGGCAGACGGCGATGTCCTCCGCGTCTATGGACCGGACCAGCGGCTCATGGGCATTGCCCGCTATGATGGGGAACACCATATCCTGCGGCCCCATAAGATGTTCGCAGAGGGATTGTGAGGTAACTAACGATGGAAATATTCCACTCCTTTCAGGAAATCACCGGCTTTACCGGAGCCGTCGTGGCCCTTGGGACCTTTGACGGCGTCCACCGGGGCCACCAGATGGTCATGAAGACGGCTATCAAACGGGCCGCTGCCTGCGGTGTGAAGACCATGGTCGTCACCTTTACGGCCCATCCGCTGTCGGTACTGTGCCCGGATAAGGAACCGCTGCGCCTGGCCACGATCGGCCAGAAGGCGGAATATATCGAAGCCGTCGGCATCGACGGCCTGGTCCTGCTGCCCATGAGCGAACACCTCTTGCAGGAATCGCCGGAAGAGTTCTGCCAGAACCTGTTGACCTATATCCATCCGTCGGCTATCGTCGTCGGTTCGAATTTCACTTATGGTGCCAAGGCGGCTGGCAATACGGAGACCATGAAGTTCTTCATGAGCCAGTATGACATCCCCGTCGTCGCCCTGACCCTGCTGGAACGGCCGGGCCGGACGACGCCTATCAGCAGCACCGTCATCCGCCGGCTCATCCAGATGGGGCACATGGAAACGGCAGAGAACCTCCTGGGCCGGCCTTTCGCCCTGACCGGTACCATCGTGCCCGGCGACCGGCGGGGGAGGACCATCGGCTTCGCTACGGCCAACATGCTCATCCCCATCAACATGGCCATCCCGCCGGATGGCGTCTACATTACGGAATTATGGTGGGACGGCGAAGGCCACCCGGCCATGACCAACATCGGCGATAACCCGACTTTCGAGAACCAGTACCGCCGCATTGAGACTCACGTCCTCGACTGGGATGCCGACCTCTACGGCAAAGAAGTGAGCCTGCGCTTCCGAAAGCGCCTCCGCGGTGAAGAAACCTTTGCCAGCGCCGACGACCTCGTCGCCCAGATGAGGAAAGACGAAGCCGCCACGCGCCGGTTCTTTGCAAGGGTTTAACGTTAAACTTAAAACTTCAAACTTAAAAAGGCGCTGTCTTCATGCGACAGCACCTTTTTTGCTATTTCCATAAAATTTGTAGATTAATGGGCCGTATCGTGGTATAATAATCATTACTACGACGAATGTTTGCTACGCCGTATAAAAGCCATAAAAGAAAGAGAACAGATAGGAGTGAAGTTTTATGGTAAAGTTTTCTGAAGAAGCAAAGAGTTTACATGCATCGGATATCCGTGAAATTTTGAAAGTAACGGAAAATCCGGAAATTATTTCCTTCGCCGGTGGCCTTCCTGCACCGGAACTCTTCCCGATTGACGAAATGATGAAAGTCGACGTGGAAATCTTGAAAAAAGAAGGTCGTCAGGCCGTGCAGTACAGCACGACGGAAGGTTATGTGCCCTTGCGTAAACAGATTGCCAAACGCATGAAAACCTCTTTCCATACGGACTGCACTTATGAAGATATCATCATCACCGCCGGTTCCCAGCAGGGCCTGTCCCTCTTGGGCCAGCTCTTCCTCAACGAAGGCGACATTGTCCTCGTCGAAAGCCCGACCTACATGGGCGCTACGACGGCTTTCGCTGTCAACTTCCCGAATTTCGTCGAAGTCGAAACGGACGACAAGGGCATGGTTCCCGAAGCCTTGGAAGCAGCTATCGAAAAATACGGTGACCGCGTCCGCCTGATGTACGTCATCCCGGAATTTCAGAACCCGACGGGTATCACTTGGCCCCTGGAACGCCGCAAAGCCATCATGGACATCATGAATAAACACGATATCCCTATCATCGAAGACGACCCGTATGGCGAACTCCGTTATGAAGGGGAAACGATGCCGACCTTGAAATCCTTGGATACTCAGGGCAACGTCATCTTCCTCGGCTCGTTCTCGAAAATCTTCATGCCGGGCCTGCGTATCGGCTGGATGGTCGCAGAACATGACATCCTGGACAAAGCGGTCATGCTGAAACAGACCGTCGACTTGCAGACGTCGTCCTTTGCCCAGCGCCAGGCTTCGTACTATATCGATATGTACGACCTCGATGCCCATGTCAAACAGATTCGCGAACTCTATGGCAAACGCCGCACCCTCATGTACGACTCCATGAAGAAATACTTCCCCGAAGGCGTTTCCTTCACCTATCCGGAAGGCGGCCTGTTCACGTGGGTAACCTTGCCGGAAGGCCTCGATGCCAAGGCTATGATGCCGGAAGTCATCGAAAAGAAAGTTGCTTACGTACCGGGCGGTGCTTTCTACCCGAACGGCGGCAACGCCAACCATTTCCGCCTGAACTACTCCAACATGCCGGAAGACCGCATCGTCGAAGGTATTAAACGCCTGGCTGAAGTTTTGAAAGAAAAAATCGGAAAATAATTTAAAATAAAAGGAAATGAGACGCTCTCTCGCGAGGGCGTCTTTTCTTTTGCAAATTTTTTTAAAAAATTTTTACAGTCATTCTTTAATTTTTTTTAAGTTGGATACTTATCATTATCAGTCATTCTCGTTATTTACATTTGATTTATAAGCTTGTACGAAATGTAACATAATGATAACGCAAACGTTTAATTGCATAAAAGTAATTTTGATGATACTATATAGACATAGATAAACGCGTGATTCATATAACTTGAAGGAGTGATTGATATGCAATTTTCCGATTTAGCCATGAATTTGAAAGCTTCTGAAATCCGTGAACTCTTGAAATTGACGACCATGCCGGAAGTTATTTCCTTTGCTGGCGGCCTGCCGGCACCGGAACTCTTCCCGACGGAACAGTTGAAAAAGGTCGACGATGCCATCTTGACCAAAGATGGCCGTGCAGCCTTGCAATACGGCACGACCGAAGGCTACGATCCCTTGCGCAAGCAGATTGCAGCCCGCATGAAACAGGCTTTCATGGTCGACTGCGATATCGATAACATCACTATTACGTCTGGGTCCCAGCAGGGCCTGTCCATGCTGGCCCAGATCTTCATTAACCCGGGCGACGTCGTCCTCGTCGAAAGCCCGACCTACCTCGGCGCCATCAACGCCTTCAAACTCTGCAAACCGGAATTTGTCGAAGTGCCGACGGACGAAAAGGGCATCATCCCGGAAGAATTGGAAAAAATCCTGGCAAAATACGGCGACCGCGTCCGCATGATGTACGTCATCCCGGAATTTCAGAACCCGACAGGTATTACCTGGCCCGTCGAACGGCGCAAGGCTTTCATGGACATCGTCAACCGCTATGACTTCCCGGTCCTCGAAGATGACCCGTATGGCGAACTGCGCTATGACGGCGACAAGGTCCCGTCCCTGAAATCGATGGATACGAAAGGTAACATCATCTTCCTCGGCTCGTTCTCGAAGATTCTCATGCCGGGCCTGCGAATTGCCTGGATGGTAGCCGATCCGGTCATCATCGACAAAGTCGTCAAGCTGAAACAAGCCGTCGACCTCCAGGCTTCGTCCTTCGGCCAGCGCCAGACGTCGTACTATATCGACATGTTCGACCTCGATGAACACGTCGCTAAGATCAAGGCCCTCTACAAGAAACGCCGCGACCTCATGTGCGAATCGATGAAGAAATATTTCCCTGAAGGCATCACCTTTACATACCCTGAAGGCGGTCTGTTCACGTGGGTAACGCTGCCAGAAGGCATGGACGCCAAAGAGCTCATGCCGAAAGTCCTGGCCAAGAACGTTGCCTACGTGCCAGGCGGGCCTTTCTACCCCCACGGCGGCCATGCCAACCACTTCCGCCTGAACTACTCCAACATGCCGGAAGACCGCATCGTCGAAGGCATCAAACGCCTGGCCGACGTCTTGAAAGAAGAATTGGCAAAATAAGGTAAAGATGATATGATATAAAGGAGCTGTCGCTTACGACAGCTCCTTTTTGAGCATTAAGTTTGCTTTCGTAAATGGGTTGATGATTTTGATGGAACTTGAATCTCTTTTAAAACAATATTTTGGCTATACGTCGTTCCGGCCGGGCCAGCACGAGGTCATCCAGACCCTCCTCGAAGGACGGGACTGCCTGGCCATCATGCCGACCGGGGCCGGGAAGTCGATCTGCTTCCAGCTGCCGGCCTTGATGATGCCCGGCGTGACCCTGGTCATTTCGCCGCTCATTTCCCTCATGAAGGACCAGGTCGACAGCCTGGTCAACCAGGAGATACCGGCGACGTATATCAACAGCCAGTGTACTTTTGAAGAAGCCAAGGCCCGTTTTGCCGCCATCCGCGCCGGCCGGGTCAAGCTCGTCTATATTTCACCGGAACGTCTGGAGAATGAATTTTTTACGTCGTTCATGCAGAGCCTGCCCATTTCCATGTTCATCATTGATGAAGCCCACTGCGTATCCCAGTGGGGCCATGATTTCCGGCCCAGCTACTGCGCCATCAAGGACTGGATAGCTGCCCTGCCCAGGCGGCCTGTCGTCGGGGCCTTCACGGCGACGGCAACGGAAAAGGTCAAAGAGGACATGATGACCCTCCTGGGCCTGGAAAAGGAACGCATCTTCATCGGCGGCTTCGACCGGCCGAACCTGTATTTCCGCGTCGTCCGGACGAACCGAAAGCTCGACTTTGCCCTGGCCTACGTCCAGCAGCATCAAGAAGACAGCGGCATCATCTATGCGGCGACGCGCAAGGAAGTGGACCGCGTCTATGAAGAACTGACGCGGCGGGGCATCCGGGCCGGCCGCTACCATGCCGGCCTGAGCGACGACGTGCGCCGGACCATGCAGGACGCCTTCACCTACGACCGGCTCCAGGTCATCGTCGCCACCAACGCCTTCGGCATGGGCATCGACAAGAGCAACGTCCGCTACGTCATCCACTACCAGATGCCCAAGAACATCGAAAGCTATTACCAGGAAGCGGGCCGGGCCGGCCGAGACGGCGCGCCGGGGGAATGTATCCTCCTCTTCAGCCGCCAGGACATCATGATCCAGAAGTTCCTCATCGAGCAGTCCGTCCACGACCCGCAGCAGCAGGCTGTCGAATTTCGCCTGCTCAACGCCATGGTCCGCTACTGCGAAGGCAATCACTGCCTGCGCCATTATATCCTGACTTATTTCGGCGAGCATCCGTCGTGGCAGCGCTGCGAGAAATGCGGCAACTGTGACCAGGAGACGGTCGAAGAAGACATGACCGAACAGGTCCGCAGCATCTGCCTCTGCGTCGACGAATTGAAGGGCCGCTTCGGCATGACCATGGTCTGCGACATCCTCAAGGGCAGCCAGAACGCCAAGGTCCGCCGTTATGGCTTCGAGAACAACTCGGCCTTCGGCATGCTCGGCGACTTCACGTTGTCCGAAGTCCGCGACATGGTCCGCCAATGCATCGACGACGGCTATCTCGACCAGTCCGATGGCAAATACCCTGTCGTCTCCCTGACGGCGGACGGGCGGCAGGCCCTCAGCGGCAGCCGGCGCATTGTCCAGCAGAAAGTCGTCGCCGCCGATCCCGTGCCGGAACTGCCCAAGCGCCAGCAGAAGCGCCGCGCCGGGGCCATCGACGAAGACGCCTTGCGGCCCCTTTTCGATACGCTGCGGGCGGTCCGCCTGGAACTGGCCAAGGACGAACACATCCCGCCGTTCGTCATCTTTTCCGATGCGACCTTATGGGACATGGCCGCCCTCAAGCCGGACAGCCTGGACGCCATGAGCCAGATCAAGGGCGTAGGCAGCTTCAAGCTCCACAAATATGGCCGCCAGTTCGTCGGCGCCATCCAGTCTTACATAGATAACCATTGATTTTGAGGTGACATACATGAGTATTGCCGATACACAGTATCTGAATATCGTCGAAAATATCCTCGACCACGGCTATTTCGACAACAACCGCACGGGCGTGCGGACGTATAAACTGCCCCACCAGATCATGCAGTTCGATCTGGAACAGGAATTTCCCATCTTGACGACGAAGTTCGTCGCCTTCAAGACGGCCGTCAAGGAAATCCTCTGGATCTGGCAGCTCCAGAGCAACGACGTGCGGGAACTGCAGAAGATGAACTGCCACGTCTGGGACGAATGGATGCGGCCCGACGGCACCATTGGCAAGGCCTATGGCTATCAGATCCGCAAGTATAAACAGGTCGACAAGCTCCTGGATATGCTGAAGACGGATCCCCAGAACCGGCGCATGATCGTTTCCCTGTGGAACATCGAAGACCTGCCGGACATGGCCCTCCAGCCCTGCGCCTACCAGACCTTGTGGGACGTCACCGACGGACGCCTGAACTGCATGCTCATCCAGCGCAGCGGCGACATGGGCCTGGGCGTGCCCTTCAACATGACCCAGTACGCCGTCCTCATCCATCTCATCGCCCAGTCCGTCGGCCTGCGTCCGGGCCTGTTCACGCATGTCATCAACAACGCCCACGTCTATGAGAACCACGTCCAGGCCATGAAGACCCAGCTGGCCCGCCGCGATCAGGCTTTCCCGGCGCCGAAACTGGTCCTCGATCCCGATGTCCATGATTTCTATGATTTCACCATCGACGACATCGCCCTCGATAACTACCAGCACCTGGGAAAATTGCCCATGGAGGTGGCCGTCTGATGCTCCATCTCATTGCAGCCGTCGACAAGCGCGGCGGGATCGGTAAGGATAACGACCTCTTGTGCCATATTTCGGCCGACTTAAAACGTTTTAAATCTCTCACTATGGGCCATACGATGATCATGGGACGCAAGACCTTTGAAAGCCTGCCCGGCGTCCTGCCCGGCCGGCCGCACTGGGTCCTGACCCATCAAAAAGATTATGACGCCCGCCATGAAGCGGTCACTGTCTTCCATAGCGTCGAAGCCCTGCAGCAGGCCATGAACGATGGGGAAGACTACTTCGTCATCGGCGGCGCTGCCATGTACCGGGAATTTCTGCCCCTGGCGGACAGCCTCTACCTGACGGAAATCGACGAAGCCTTCGACGGCGCCGACACCTTTTTCCCGGACTGGGATAGAAGCGCCTGGACGGAACAAACGCGGGAATTGCACCGTGCCGATGGACAGTGTCCCCATACTTTTTCTTTCGTCCACTATGTCCGCCGTTTCGATTGACATTGTCAATCCGTTATGTTACACTAACGGAAGAGCTACAAGATAGCTGGAATTGTTTTTTTAGGAGGATTTTGTTATGCACGGTAAAGTAAAATGGTTTAGCGCAGAAAAAGGTTATGGCTTCATCGAAAGAGAAGATGGCGGCGACGTTTTCGTTCACTTCTCCGCTATCCAGGAAGATGGCTTCAAATCCTTGACCGAAGGTCAGGAAGTTGAATTCGACATCGTTGAAGGTGCGCGCGGACCGCAGGCAGCTAACGTAGTTAAATGCTAATCGGAAAGTAAAATAGACCTTTTAAGGGGCTCACGGGACGGCTTCGGCCAGCCTGTGCGGCCCTTTTTTTTGCCCTCTATAGCTGTATAAAAACACGAAAAAGTTTGCATAAATACTTGCAATATTCATACGGCTGTGCTATGATATATCCATCGAACAAGTTCTGGTCTTAACTTATTGGAGGATGGATATACATGAAACATGCAAATAGCTTCGTAGATTATACAACAGATGAATTGAAAGGCATTTTATTACTGGCCGAAAAGATCAAACAGCATCCGGATGACTACAGCCATATCCTGGACGGCAAGAAATTGTATACGCTCTTTGAAAAGACGTCGAACCGGACGTACCTGTCCTTTTCCATCGGCATGGAAGAATTAGGCGGCAAAGCCTATAATCAGCTGTGGAAGGACAGCAATTTCACCATCGGCGACCTCATGAGCGAAGTCAAATACGTCTGCCGCAACGTCGACTGCATCATGGGCCGGTTCAAGAAAGCCGAAACGACGGAAGGCTTCATGAAGAACGCCACCGTCCCGGTCATCAACGGCTGCGACAATACGTTCCACCCGACGCAGGCCCTGGCTGACATGCTGACGCTCTACGAAAAGACGGGCCATTTCGAAGCCAAGGTCCTCTACATCGGCGCCAAGAACAATACGTACAATTCGCTCAGCGAAATCGTCACTAAGATGGGCGGCATGATGTACGGCCTGACGCCGTTCAGCCAGGTCACCAATGTACCGGCCGACTTCTACGACAAACTGACGGCGACGGGTCATTATAAGGAATTGCCGACGGATATCTCCAAAGAAGAGCTGAAGAAAGTCGTCGCCGATGTGGACTGCGTCTATACCGACACCTGGGTCGACATGGAATTTTTCACCAACCCGGACTATGCCGAAAAGAAGAACCAGATCATCAACATGATGATGCCCTATCAGATTGACGCTGCCCTCATGGAAGGCACGGATACCATGGTCTTCCACGATATGCCAATCCATCCGGGCTATGAAATCACGCAGGACGTCATGGAAAAACACTTGGAAACCATCCTCGACGAAGCCGAAAACAGACGGCACGCCGAAAAAGGATTGTTAGTCTACCTCATTACAGGGAAATTGGATTGGTAGTGGCTCTCATGCGGGCCGCCCTTTGGGACGGCCCCTACGAATAAAGGATTACAAAAAAAGGGATTGTCGCATGTGCGGCAATCCCTTTTTTCATCCCAATCCCAGGCAGACCAGGGGGATGGTGATGATGGAGCAGAGTGTCGTGACCAGGAGCATGCCGGCGGCGTAATTGCTGTCTGAGTGCTGGTTCTGGGCCAGCATGACGATGACGGCCATACTGGGCAGGGCCGGCAGGATACTCATGGTGAGGGTTATGTCATGAGGGACCTGCAGGAATCGGCAGATTTCATAGAAGACGAGCGGGAAGAGGCACATCTTGACGGCGACGGCGCCATAGATTTCTTTCTTTCGGATGTACTGGGGGATGTCGATGTAGCAGAACAGGCCGCCCAGGTAAATCAGGGCCATGGGGGGTGTCAGGAGTCCGGCTTTGGTCAGGGCCGCATTGATGGGTTCCGGCAGGTGGAGTCCGATGAAGAGGCCCAGGATGGACAGGATGATGGCGATTGTCGCCGGATTGATCATCTTCATTAGGCGGCTGATGACGGACATGGTATTTTCCCGGTCCACCGGCGTCGTCAGATTGACACCCAGCGTCCACAGCAGGAGCTGGTCGATGACCGTGAACAAGGCGATGTAGAGCATACCCTGTTCCGGGAAGAGGGCTGCAATGATGGGAATACCCATGAAGCCGATGTTGCCGAACATGGAGCAGGCCCGGTAGACGTGATTTTCATTGCCTTTCAAGCCGAAGAGGCGTGCCAAAAAGCGGCAGAGCAGGTATAATAGGAAGTACATCAACAGGGAAATGGCCAGGATCGGCAGGGCGCTGATGAACTGCTGACGCGTTGCCCCGTTGAGGGTATTGGTGAACAAGAGCAGGGGCATGGAGACCTTGGTGATGAATTGCGAGAACACGCCAAGGGAACGGCTGTCCAGGACGTGCATACGCACGGCAACCATGCCGATGAGGAGATAGATGACGAAACCGATGATTTGCGATAAGACAATGGAAAAATAGCTCATTAGCCGGACTCCTTTCTAAAACGCCCTTATTTTATCATGCTTGTCAAGGTCTGACTAATGAAACCTTTGGCCATTGCCATGAAAAAAAGTGATGGATAGGAGCGATATCATGGACCTTGCGAAGATACAATACTTCCTGGAAGCGGCACGGCTGAACAATTTCACCGAAGCCGCCCGGAAGTGTCACATCGCCCAGACGACGATGACGAAATATATTTCCCAGCTGGAAAAAGAACTGGGCTGCCGTCTCTTTTGCCGGGAACACCGCGGCGTCTCGCTGACGGCAGAAGGGCGGCGCTTCTATGAAGGCATGAAAAAAATCTGTCAGGAATACCAGGACCTGCGCGGCTCGCTGCGGCTGAAACAGCGGAAGGGCCTCTACCTGGGCATTGCCATGCAGGAATACATCGAAGCCCGGTGGCTGCGCCGCTTTGAAGAAGATTTTCCCGAATGTAAGATGTATTTCAGTTTCCATGACATAGAGGCCTTGGGAGAAAGCCTGGGGAACGGGGCCCTGGATGGCTTCCTCTTTTCCGATGCCCAGGCCATGGACCTGCCTTTTACATGCCAGCGCCTGTTCGCCATCCGCCAGTCCTTCATCTGCTCCCAGGCTTTGCTGGACCGGTATCGGACGGTGGGGGCAGTCATCGCCCATCTGCCCTTCCTGACCAAGTCCAACAGCCAGGACTATGTCGTCAAGATGCGCCGGACGTGCGGCCAGGTCTTCGGACAGCCCTTTGAGGAATCTCGCCTGTGCTATAGTTTGTCCGAACAGTTCCTGCTGCTCAGCCTGTCCCAGGGCTTTGCCATCCTGCCCATGCCCGAAGGCGATGTCTATCCCGGCCTGAGCGTCATCCCCTTGGACGATGACTTTACCGAATATGCCGTCCTGGCTTATCGGCCGGACAGCATGACCGAAGAATTGCAGAAGTTTTTATCCCTTTTTTCCGGAATGCCAGAGTTCGCTGAGAGCGACGCCACCGAGGATGCAGGCCGCTCCCAGCCATTGCAGGGACGTCAGGTTTTCCCTGAGGATGAGGGCTGACAGGGCCAGGGCCGTGAAGGGTTCCAGATAGCCGCAGATGGAGACGCTCTGGGCCGACAGGCGCTGGACGCCGGAGAAATAGAGGTAGTAGCCGAGGCCTGTGTTGACGACGCCCAGGCAGATCATGCAGGCGATGTGGCTCATATTCAGGCTGACCGGTGCCGACGGCATGGACAGGGTGACGGCCGAGACGACGACGGCTGCGACCAGGAGCTGGCACGCCGGGGACAGGATGCCGCCGATGCCGCTGACTTTTTTCATGGCGATGATGAGCAGGGCGAAGCAAAGGGCGCTCAGGAAACCGCAGACCAGGCCCCACGACAGGCCGTGAGCCTGGACGTCGGCGCCGTTGATACAGATGATGCCGATGGTGACGATGACCATGGCACTTACCTTGGGGACCGTGAAGGGTTCATGGAAGACGAAGTACGACAGGATCATGATCAGGATGGGACCGCAGTAGCACATGAGGGTGGCCAGGCTGACGCCAATCTGCTGATATGCTTCATAGAGGAAGAGCCAGTTCCCGGCCAGGAAGAGGCCCGACAGGACCAGCCAGCCCAGGGAGGCACGGGTCACGTGGCGCAGGCTACCCCATTCATGGCGGGCCGTCGCCAGGAGAAGCAGGAATAACCCGCCCAGGACCGTACGGGTCAGGACGATTTCGTAACTCGACAGGGGAAGTTGGCTGGCAATGATGCCGTTTGTGCCGAAAATGACAGCAGCCAGGATGAATTTGATGTACGCGTTTTTCATGAGCATCCCTCCTTTGAATCGATGATTCTAATATATCATATTTGCAGAGAGATGTCAGCCGACAAGGGGCTGTTGCATGAAGGCTTCTGCCATGATTGGGGAAACCTCTCAGTCAGCTACGCTGACAGCTCTCCTATCAGGAGAGCCTTTGCGAGCCACGAGCCACTAGCCACGAACCACGAACCACGAGCCACGAAATCTATGGTATAATAGGAAAAAAAGAAAGGGGCACTGCCATGAGTATGCATCATGAAGTAGGCATTACCTGTCCGAAATGCCAGAAGGCCGGTATCTTTACCGTATGGGACAGTATCAATACGAAATTGGATCCGGATATGAAGGACCGCGTGAAGTCGCAGGAGGCTTTCTGCTATCACTGCCCGCACTGCGGGACGGACGTCCACGTCGATTACGGCTTTTTATATCACGACATGGACCACCATTTCATGGTCTTCTACGCGCCGACCGACAAGGACCAGGAAAACGCCGACCGCGATATGGCCGACGGCCAGGCCCAGTTCAAGGCCATGGTGGACACGGCGGGGTATGTCATGCGCCTGGTTCGGACGAAAGCCGATTTGCTGGAAAAAATCGCCATCTTTGAAGCCGGCCTCGACGACCGCCTGATGGAACTGACCAAGGCAGCGGCCCTGGCCCAGGTCGGGGAAAAGGAAAAGGACTTCACCGTCACGGAAAGCCATTTCGTCACGGCTAAAGACGGGTCCCTGCGCCTGTCCCTGGTCGATGAAAAAAGCGGCCAGCAGGCCTATGTGGACTTTAATAATGGCCTGGCCCAGCTCTACGGGCAGTTCCAGCAGCACTTTGCCGACGACCTGCCGGCAGAAGACGCCGTCCTGGCCCGCATCGACGCGGACTGGACGCAGCGGTTCTTGAATAAATACTTATATAATTAAAGGAGGGACCTTTATGTCGAAACTCGTCGTCGTCATCCAGTGCGACATCGTCACCAAGCGCTGCAGCGGCTATGCCTGCATGAATACCTTTGTCAACCGAAAGGACACCTTTGCCGATTATCCGCCGGATACGCGCTTCCTCATGATGACCTGCGGCGGCTGCTGCGGAGCCGGGCTGTCGGCCAAGCTGGAGAACCTGGCCAAGAAGTTGAAGAAATACGGCGATGCCAAGGAAAATGTGACCATCCATTTTGCGTCGTGCATCGTGTCCGACAGCTACCATCGGCCGCCGTGTCCCTTCCGCAACTATATGGCCCAGATCATCGAACGCAAAGGCTATCCCCTGGTCCACGGGACCTATATTTCCAGGATGACCGAAGAAAAGCGGAAGCAGGGGACGTACCATGCCTTATAAGAAGGGAAAAGGCCTCGTTGCGGCAGCCCTGGTGGCCAGCCTCTGCCTGCTGCCGGGCCTCGTGCCGGCTCCGGTCCGGGCCACTGGAGAGGCCCTGCGCGCCGATACCCGGGCCCTGAAGCAGGCAGACTGGCAGCTGGCCCGGCCCTATGGCCGGCCCATGCTCGACGTCGCCCAAGGGGCCGATACTATCCTGGGACCGGCAACGATACCGGCCCGCCAGATGGTCCATTTCATCCGTCAGCGCAATCCCCATCCTAAGCTGAACGCGCCCCTGGAAGACGTCGTCCAGGCCTATTATGACGAAGCCGGCCGCGAAGGCATCCGGCCCGACGTGGCCCTTTGCCAGGCCCTGAAGGAAACGGGCTACTTTGCCTATGGCGGCGACGTATCGCCGGACCAGAACAATTTCTGCGGCCTCGGTGCGACGGGGAACCGGGTGGCCGGCGCCCGCTTCGCTACGCCCCAGCTCGGCGTGCGGGCCCATATCCAGCACCTCCTGGCCTATGCCAGTACAGAGCGGCCTAAGACGGCCATCATCGATCCCCGCTACGAACTCTTGGCTGAAAAGCATCCCGAACTCTACGGTAAGGTCGATTCCTGGACGGGCCTCAACGGCCGCTGGGCCGTGCCGGGCAAGCATTATGGCCAGGAAATCCTCTGGATGTGGACCGAAGCCCAGACACCGGACGGAACCCACGATAACCTGGTCACGGGTTTCCAGAAGGTCTTCGCCCATCCCGACGACGCCCAGGCCTATCTCTACCGGGGTATCCTCTTCTTCGACCGCCACGATTACTGGCTGGCCGAACGGGACTTCCGCCGTGCCCTGGCCTTGGACAAGACGTCGCCCGCTGCCTGGTATGACCTGGCTTTGACGCAACAAAAAAGAGGGGAGCTCGAAGCTTCCCTCGCTAGTTACGACCAGGCCGTCGCCTGCCGTCCCGAATATTTGCAGGCCTGGTATAACCGCGGCCTCGTGGCCATGGAATTGAAGCAGGACGATAAGGCCCGGCAGTCCTTCCAGGAAATCCTGCGCTTTTCGCCCCAGTCGGCGGATGCGGCCAATGCCATGGCCGTCCTCTACCTCCGTAAGGGGAATGCAGACAAAGCCGGATCCTGGCTGGAACGGGCCGGCCAGATCAACTCCGCCAATCCCCGCATCCAGGCCAATCGCCAGCAGTTCCAGACCTATCTGCGATAGCTGTATTTGAATTTCATCAACTTATCCATCAAGTATTCCAAGTGACTTTTTTCCGTCTTCATCGGTCCATCGGTCGTCTGTACCAGGTGGGCCGTTTCTTTTTTCTGATTAAATTCCAGGTCATAGCCATGGGTCACCATCAGGGCTTGTTCCAGTCCGTAGATTAACATAAACACTGCCCCCCTTTAGTAGTCTGAAAACAACAAAAGATGCAACGGCGAAATAAGTGCTGCGTTGCATCTTCTGTCTTGCTGTTCTGTTTGTACTTATATTATATAACTTTATAAGCTAAAAATCAATAAAATATTTTGAATAATTGTTAAAAATCTTAAATGATGCGTGACACGAGCTATCCTAATAGGAGAGCTGTCAGCGCAGCTGACTGAGAGGTTGCATTTGAACAAGAGGTTGTATTTGAAAGTTTGACATATGTAAGCCTGAGATGTGGTGAAATATCACAACGAGCCACGAACTGCGAACTGCGGGACACCTTTTAGGCGTCCCCTACAATTATTTCCTTATCCACAAGGGAGGCCAGGTGGTCGGCGTGGTGTGTGGCGATGATGAGGGTCTTGCCGGCTGCTTTCAGGCTGGGCAGGAAATCTGAAAGCCAGTCCAGGCCGTCGGCGTCGAGGTAGCTTTCCGGTTCGTCCATGGTCCAGACCTGGGGGTTCATGGTCAGGATGGAGGCGATGGCCGTCCGTTTCTTTTCGCCGCCGGACAGGGTGTAAGGCGGGCGGGAGGCCAGCCGGGTCAGGCCCAGCAGTTCCAGGGCATCGTCGACGCGCTGGTGGATTTCTTCAGGCTTCAATCCCATCTGGACCGGACCGAAGGCCAGTTCCTCGCGGACGCTGCTGCAGAAGAGCTGGGAATCGGGATTCTGCCAGACGTAGCCCAGACGCTGGTGGAACCATTTGGAATAGGCGTGGTCCCGCATCTTGCCGGCCGTGATGACCGTGCCGTCAAAGGTATACGTCCCCTGCTGGGGGAAAATCAGGCCGTTCAGCAGGCGCAGGAGCGTCGATTTCCCCGAGCCGTTGGGACCGCTGAGGAGGACGGCCTGGCCCGGTTCGATGGTTTCCGTGAGATGAGAGAGGATGGGCCTGTCGTCATAGGCGAAACAGACGTCGTCGAGTTGTATCATGAGAGGACTCCTTCCAGGCGGATGAAGAGATAGACATAGGCCAGCAGGGCCAGGACGAGCAGCCCCGTGGCGGGAGAGAAACGGCGCTTCCGGCTGTCCTCATAGGGCCGGTAATCGCCAGTGAAGCAGCGGCAGCACATGGCTTCGTACAGGTCTTGGGACAGGCGGTGGGACTTTTGCAGCAAAATACCGGAAACGCCGCTCATGGCGGCCTTCTTGTCGGGATTGTGACCGACAGAGCGCAGCTTGAGGGCCGTCAGCAGGTCGGACGCTTCCTGACCTAAGATGACGATGTAGCGCAGCGTCGTGTCGAGGATGAAGATGACCAGCGACGGGACGCGGAACGTCCGCAGGGCGCCGGTCAGTTCATGCCAGGCCAGGTTTTCCTGCAGGAGCATCAGGGCCGTCACGGTGAGGAAAGTCTTGCAGGGCAGGAGAAAGGCGTAGCGGCCATTGCCCAGGAAGAAAGACGGGGCGACGAGGACGGCACAGAACAGGGATGCTGCCAGGGCGGCGCCGAGGGCCCGGCGCAGGGGCCGTCCCTGTTGGAAGCAGAGGAGGACCAGTTCGCCGGCCAGGACGGCCCAGAGGAAGGCCGTCGTCCGGGCCATGACGATGAGGGCGATGAGGACCAGGGCAGCCAATAAGGCCGGTGCCGCGCCGATGGGCCGGGCCGGCCGCAGTCCCTGGCCGCGCAGGGCCGTCAGGATAGAGACGATCTTGAGCAGGGAGCGGGAAATGAAATAATCCCGGTCGCTGCCGGGATTATATATTTCTTCGCGGACTGCCCATTCAGGGAGCTTCATGGACAAGCCCCCTTAATGCTGAGCCGGCGTATCGAAAGTCGGCCGGGACGGCAGGAGGGACGCGATGATCTTAAAGATGATGATGAGCAAGGCCGTGCCGACGATGGCCGAAATGATGTAGCCGGCGGCGTCGGGCAGGCCGGCAATGGCGTAGTCCGGCATGAGGACATCGAAGGAAAAGCCGTTTTCCATGCCTGCCGGCGTATACCCCAGGGCGGAACCGAAGAAGTCCGTATCTGCCAGTTCTTCCGCATCCCATTCACCCCAGGCCGTACCGGCAGCCAGTAAGCCGAGGGGCGTGGCGACGATGAGGGCGGCCAGGAGACCGAAGAGGGACTTATTGGACGAAGCCGGGGCGGCCAGCTGGAACAGGTCCGGCGACGTCTTGCGAAGATAAGCCAGGACGCCCGTCGTGAAGACGACTTCTGCCAGGCCGAACAAGGTGAGGTGGCCGATCATCATGGCCGGAAGGGAAATCCACAGGGGATACGGGCAGTACAGGGCCTGACCGGCAGCATCGGTGAACAGCAGGGGCTGGATGCCAAATTCCACGGCGGCACAGAAGGCAGCTGCGTTGATGCCAACATAAGCGCCGATGCCGGCGGCGACCGTATCCGACGAGATGACCTTCTTCAGGCCGTGATAGATGAAATATCCCGTAAAGGGCAGGACGAAAGCCATGTTGAAGCAGTTGGCGCCGAAAGCCAGGATGCCGCCGTCGCCGAAGAACAGGGCCTGGATGAGCAGGGCCACGCTGACGGCCAGACAGGCCGCGTACGGCCCGAAGAGGATGGCAATGAGCGTACCGCCGACGGCGTGTCCCGTCGTACCGCCGGGCAGGGGGATATTGAACATCATGGCCAGGAAGGAAAAGGCCGCAGCAATGCCGAGGAGGGGCAGCTTTTCACGGGGCACCGTTTCTTTGACCTTGCGGATGGACAGCAGCCAGATAGGGACCATGACGGCGCCGAGGACACCGCACGTCGAAGGGCTCAGGTAATTTTCAGGTATATGCATAATGAAACCTCTTTTCCTTAGAAATTTAACTATATTACTATTTTACTAAAAAAGCCCGGCCAATATAAGCCCATGGGGGGGATAAAAAATAGGCCTTTACCTGACGCTCTGGCAGATACTCGATGGCGCTATCCATGCTATGGTATAATATAAAATAAATCTATATTAGAAAGAGAGTATAAACGATGATTGATTTTCATGAAATTCTGGACCGCATGAATCAAAACCAGCGGATCAACTTCGATAAAGTATTCCAGCGCATGGCCCGCCGTTGGCAGCAGGAAGGCGTCAAGCCGCGGGTCCTGCTCCATTCCTGCTGCGGCCCGTGCAGTACGGCCGTCCTGGATAGGTTGACCGGCGTGGCTGATGTGACGGTCTACTATTTCAACCCCAATATCCATCCGGAAGCCGAATACCGGCGGCGGGAACTCGTCCAGAAACAGTTCATCGAAGCCTATAACAAAGAGACTGGCCACGACGTCCATTTCCTGGCCGCGCCCTATGAACCGGAGACGTACTTTGAAGCCGTCAAGGGCCTGGAAGACGAACCGGAAGGCGGCGCCCGCTGCCGCGTCTGCTTCGTCCAGCGCATGAAGGCGACAGCTGAAAAGATGCAGGAACTGGGCTATGACTATTTCACGACGACCCTGACCGTCAGCCCTCATAAGAACTCGCAGGTCATCAACGAAGTCGGCCGGGATATCGAAGACCAGTACGGCTACGCCTACTTGCCGACGGACTTCAAGAAAAACAACGGCTTCCTCACATCGACGAAAATGACCGAAGCCTACCAACTCTACCGCCAGCCCTACTGCGGCTGCATCTTCGGGGCCCGCGACCAGGGCCTGGACCTGGAAAAAATCCGCCAAGATGCGGACGCTTTTTTGAAAGACAATAAGTAGGGGACCGCAGTTCGCAGGCCGCAAAAAAACACGGTCCACGGCCTTGTGCTAGTATGCGTAGGGGCTCGCACGTGGCGAGCCCGCTAGAGAGATTCGACCACAGTCCATTCGAATATAATGGCAGGTTTTTACGAGCCACGAGCAATCTGTCATGAATCCTGGGGATGTACAGGATTCACGGCGGGCGCCCCACGTGGTCGCCCCTACGACTCAGATGCGGCGTTCCGCCGCGACAGACTCAAACTGACAACGACGCTTCGGGAAACCCTCAGCGCGTAGCGGGCCGCCCGCCGCTGCCATTCGCCCAGGTAACCGTCCTTCACTTTACGGCTCAGAAAGGCTCTGGGCGTCCCCTACGATAGCCCCCAGTCGGGGCTTTTTTTACGAGTTGAAGGTCACTTGAGGCGACTGGCGGCCGGCGGGCCGTCAGTCCCTAAAATTCGATGAACGACGAACGACCTACGATGAACGGCTTTTTACCCGGCCGTCAGGCCCCAACATTAATGGTTCCTTAAATATTCGGAAATCCGATTAAAGGACGATTAGAATTTCAATTTGGTCCTGTTTTGTAGTGTATGATGGAATCAGAAGCCGTTCTATTGCGGAGCGGGAACGATTATTATACAATAAAAATGAATCTGGAGGTGTGACATCATGTCCGATTCGGCACAACAGGCCAAAGCGCAAAAGAAAGCGTATGACGAGGCGTGCAAACGGGTCCTTTCGGAACGGGAAATCATGGCCCATATCCTCAAGGCCTGCACGGAAGAATTCAAGGATTGTAGTTTGCAGGATATTGCGCGGCGCTATATCCAAGGCGAACCGAGTATCAGCCGCATTGCCGTGGAACCGGAAACCATTTCACCACGCATCGAAAGTGAGCAGACGGAAGACAAATCCGGAGCGGAAGGAACGGTGTATTACGACATCCGGTTCCATGCCGTAGCGCCGGTGGATGGGAAAATGATTCAACTCATCGTCAACTTGGAAGCGCAGAACGATTTCAATCCGGGCTATCCGCTGCTAAAGCGGGCTGTCTACTATTGCGGCCGCATGATTTCCAGTCAGTACGGGACGGTTTTCGTGAAATTACATTACGAAAAAATCCAGAAGGTCTATTCCATCTGGATCTGCACGATGCCAACGAAAAAATGGGAGTACAATATTTCCCGGTATCGATTCACGGAAGAGCATTTGATCGGTCGTACTCAAGCCGAACGAAGCCATTACGATTTAATCACAATCGTCTTGGTCTGCCTGGGGAGTAAGAGTCATAAGCAGTTGAAAGGCATCCTGCGGCTGCTGAACATGCTGCTCTTGGATAACATGGGTTCCCAAGAAAAGCAGGAATTGCTAGCAAAAGAATTTAACGTAACAATGACACCACATTTAGAGAAAGGAGTGGCGACAATGTGTAACTTGAGCGAAGGTATTGAACGGCGCGGGGAACGGCGAGGAGAAAAACGCGGACGTAAACTGGGGGAAGAAGTAGGAGAAAAACGTGGTTGGGATTTAGGAAAACAAGACGACGTACTGGAAATGCTGAAAGATGGCGTACCTTTTGAAAAGATTGCTCAGTATACTAAGTTATCCTTAGAAGCTATTGCTGACATTGCAAAGCAAAATAAATTAATTTAAGTATGTTTAGCCAATAGAGAAGGGGCTGTTGCGTGAAAGCATAGGCTATCATGCACAGCCCCTTTATAGTAAAAATATTATACGGATGAAAAGGAGATTTATGGAATAAGGGCAACCATTTTCAACAGACTGGGCAGCGTTGTGCTAAGGCTTTTGCATGGTGTGTGTCATCATTGGCGCAGGGGCCAGGCGGCGCCAGCAGCACCAGAGGATAGCCAGCCAGACGGGCATGATGAGGACGGCTGTGAGCATGTCCGGCATCTGGGTCATCATGAGGACGATGAAGCAGAGGAAGGCCAGGCAGAAATAGTCCGCTGCCGGGTACCAGAGGGACGGGAATTTCGTCGTCTTGCCCGCCTTCCGGCAGTAGGTCTTGAATTTCAAGTGCGTCACGATGATGGTGATCCAGTTGACGATGGTCGCGCCGACCGTGAGGGACAAGAAATACATGAAGATTTTTCCCGGGAAGAAATAGGTCACGGCGACGACGAACAAGGTTAGGCCCGAGCAGAGGCAGAGCGTGTGGACCGGTACGCCCCGGGACGACAGCTTCTTGAACCATTGCGGCGCGTTGCCTTCTTCTGCCAGGCCGAAGGCGATGCGGGAATTGCCGTAAATGGCCGAGTTATAGACGGAAATGGCTGCAGCCAGGACGACGAAGTTGAGGAGATTGGCCGCTGCCGGGAAGCCGACGTTGGTGAAAATCTGGACGAAAGGACTGTTCTGGGTGCCAATCTGGTTCCACGGCCACAAGGTCATGATGACGACCATCGTGCCGATGTAAAAGACGAGGATACGCCAGATAATCTGGTTGATGGCCTTGGGCAGGGACTGTTCGGGATTTTCCGCTTCGCCGGCTGTGATGCCGATGAGTTCGACGCCGCCGAAGGAAAAGATGACCGTCACCATGGCCAGGCAGAAGCCCCAGATGCCCTTGGGCAGGATGCCGCCGTAGGCCCAGAGGTTGCTGAAATTCTGCGGGAACGGCCGGCTGTCCTGCAAGATGAGCCAGGTGCCGAGGGCAATCATGCCCAGGATAGCCGCCACCTTGATGAAGGACATCCAGAACTCCGTTTCGCCGTAGGCCCGGACATTGACCAGGTTGAGACAGGTGATGGCTATGAGGCAGACCAGGGCCGTGACCCATTGCGGCAGGTCCGGCAGCCAGTAATGGACGTAGATGCCGACGGCTGTCAATTCAGCCATGCTGATGATGACGTAAGAGAACCAGTAATTCCAGCCCAGCATGAACCCTGGGAAGGGTCCCCAGTATTTGTCGGCATAATAGCTGAAGGAGCCGGACACGGGTTCTTCGACGGCCATTTCCCCTAACATGCGCATGATGAGGAAAATGACGATGCCACAGATGAAATAGGCTGCGATGACCGACGGCCCGCCCAGGGAAATGGTCGACGCCGACCCGTAAAACAGCCCGGTACCAATTGCGCCGCCCAGGGCGATCATCTGGAGATGACGGTTCTTCAGGCCGCGCTGCATTTGTGATGCTTCTTTCATGAAAAAGACCTCCTGACAAAAAAGACCGCACGAAAGTTTACACCCAAGGTGGTGTACCCCTTCGTGCGGTCGTTTTGCGATTACACTCTGTCTATTAGTATAGAACAAAAACGGAACTTGTCAATCCAAGAAGATATAGTCGCCGAATATGACCGGGCTGGCACAGTTCTGTCACAGCTGTGACGGGATGCTATCTTTTTCGACCGGGAGAAGCTATAATAAAATGGAAATAAAGAGCTATTCTCAGGAAAGAAGGCTGATTCTGGTTGCAAGATGTATGCAGGACTCTCGATTGTGTTATAATGGCAGAGGAGGCGGGAACGATGGGGCCATTCGTCGATGCGGACGGAAACCGGTGCAGTGTCAAACAGGTTGTGCGGAACCTCTTGAAAGAGGACGTGACCTATGAATTCATCGCACACGTTGCCCAATGCCCGCTAAAAACGGTAAAGGAAATTGCCGCGCAAGAAAAAAGCAATAGGGAGTGATTCATTTGAAAATCTTAGTTGTCATGGATGTCGATGCAAAACAGAAACAGTGGCTGGAAATGGCCGCTCCGGAAGCGGATTTTTGCTATTGTCCCGGTGATGGGAGTCAGGCCGGAAAAGCGTTGAAAGAAGCAGATGTCATCATTGGCAATATAGCTCCTGACCTGGTGAAAGAAGCGTCGCAGTTGAAGTGGCTCCAGCTCAACAGTGCCGGTGCCAACGAATACTGCCGGCCCGGTATCCTGCAGGCTGGCGTCACCTTGACCAATGCGACCGGTGCCTACGGCCTGGCGTTGTCAGAACACATGCTGGCCCAGACACTGGCGATGATGAAGAAACTCTATCGCTACTATGATAATCAGCATCAAGCCCTGTGGCGCGATGAAGGGCCCGTTACGTCCCTCTACGGCGCAACCGTCGTCGTCGTCGGATTCGGCAACATCGGCCGCAACTTCGGCCAGCGCGTCAAGGCCATGGGGGCCCACGTCATCGGCCTGCGCCGCCGTCAGGGAGCCGTACCGCCCGAAGCCGATGAAATGGGGGATATGGCCCATTTCAATGACTACCTGGCCCAGGCCGACATTGTCGCTTCGTGCCTGCCCGATACGCCGGAAACCTATCACATCTATGATGCGGCGCGCTTTGGCGCCATGAAGAAAGGGGCGTACTTCGTCAACGTCGGCCGCGGGACCAACGTCGACCAGAAAGCCCTCCGCGATGCCGTCGTGTCTGGCCATTTGGCCGGCGCTGCTTTGGATGTGACCGATCCGGAACCGCTGCCGTCGTCAGATCCCTTGTGGAAGACGCCGGGCATCTACATCACGCCGCACATCTCCGGCGGCTATCACCTCCAGGCGACGCACGACTATATCGTCCGCATCGCCGCGGATAATCTCAAACGGTACCTGGCCGGTGATCCCCTGGAAAACATCGTCGACCTCATGACCGGCTATAAAGCGTAAAAGTAGGAGCTGTCTATGTAAAAAGGAGCTGTCGCACGAAGACAGCCCTTTTTTGGCTCTTGTATTAAGATTTTTTATCAGTTTTATGAAAAAATGGTCGGAATGGAGCTTTTTTGTCTTATTGGAGCAGACTTTTAACCTGTTTTATGATATTGTGTATTAGTAAATGATTTTCAATATTATCGCTACGGGCGAAAGAGAGGGGTTTACCTACATGGCATATCATAAAATCAAGGGAACGAAGAAGGCATGGATTACCTGGGCTGTTTTGACGGCATTGACGGTACCGGCTTATGCGGCGGCAGCTGATGGGCCGGCGGATAATGCAGCGGTTACGACGAAGGATGTCGTCGTAACCGCGACGCGGACCGAAGCGGACGTCAAGATGGTACCGAATACGGTAGAAGTTATTACCGCCGACGATATCCAGAAACTCGGCGCAACGGATGTCTATTCGGCATTGCGCTTGGCCGATAACGTGCAGATCATGAACACCAGCACTGGCTTTGGCCACCGCATTTCCATGCGCGGCATGTCCAGCGATTCGACACTTATTCTCATCAATGGCCAGCGGACAGCCATCGAAGATACGGAAACGACGCAGAACCTCTTGGCGTTGGACCGCATCAACGTCAACAATATTGAACGCATCGAAATCGTCCGTGGCGCTGCTTCGGCCCAGTACGGTTCCGATGCCCTGGCCGGTGTCATCAACATCATCACCAAGAAATCGACCGGGAAGCCGTCGGTCACAGTCGGTGCTACGACGGGGACGACGAACATGTCCAATTATTATCACATCGACTTGGGCAAACAGGGCAAATTCAGCAGTACCTTCGACATGAATTTCTCCAAGGACCGGCAGTGGACGGAACATGAAGTTTCAGGCCTGCCCGTCAAGAACCTCCAAGGGCCGAAGCAGGACTATCATTTCAGCGGGTCCTATGAATTAGGGGAAAACAAGAACTTGAACCTCGATTTAGGCTACTATAAGGACAAACTCAGCGGCGACTGGAGCCATAAGGAGTACAACCTCGGCGCTTGGGGCGGCATCGTCCGCCTGCAGGACGCCAAACTGGAAACGGAACGGCGCGACGCCAGCCTGAGCCTGACCGGGAAGACGAAGAAGGACGACTACATGGTCCGCACGTTCTACAGCAAGCTCGACAAATTCCGCTTCCTGCCCTACACGGCACTGGCCAAGGAATACGGCGAAACGAATAAGTACAGCATCTGGGGCATTGAAGCCAAGAACAGTCATAAGGTCAACGGCGACCACACTTTGACGTATGGCACAGAATACGACCGCTATGATGTCGATGGCGTCAACTTCGGCAAGACCGGCGACAATGGCAAGGATCTCAACACGTATGCTGCGTACATCCAGGACGAATGGCTCTTGGGCGATAAGTGGGAAATCATCCCGGCTGTCCGCTACGACCATCACAGTGAATTCGGCAGCAAGACGACGCCTCATCTCGGCGTGACCTACCTGGCCAATGACCACAACCGCTTCAAAGCCAATTGGGGCGAAGGCTACAAGGCGCCCAGTGTCAGCGAACTCTACATGGACTATACCCACATGGGTGTCCTGACCTTGGGCAATCCCAATTTGAAGCCGGAAGAATCGAAGAACTGGGACCTCAGTTATGAAGGGGAATGGGGCAAGACCTTCGGTAAGATCACCTATTTCCACAACGACATCGATAACCTGATTTCAACCCGCACCGTCGGCGGCCGTCATGGTTATAATGAATATTACAACATCGACGGTACGACGAAGACCCACGGCGTCGAATTGACGTTAGGCCGCAATCTCTCACGGGATTTGGATGTTAAAGTGACCAGCAACTGGACCAGTGCCAGCCATAAAGTGGCTTCGGCTGAATCGGCAGCCCATGGTGTCGATGGCATTGCCGATAATATTACGACGCTGCAGCTGGCCTATGATGACCACCGCGCTTATGGCTACAACGCGACGTTGTGGGAACAGTGGGTACACGACTATTACGAAAGCGATTCCAGCCAGACTTATTCTTATAATACCTTGAATTTCGTCATCAATAAGAAATATGGTGACGCTGTCCGCCTCTTTGCAGGTGTCGATAATATTTTCAATAAAAAAATCGATGCCATCTACCTCGACGGCCGTATTTGGCGCACTGGCATCGAAGTCAAATTCTAAGGCCTTCGTCCTTGCAATTCTCTTCCGCTTGACGTAAAATAAAAGTAAGAATCAATCGCATGATATGCGGGAGGAGGATGCACTATGGATGTATTAGCAGCAGCTGTCGCCTTGGTCCTGATCTTGGCCATTCTCAATGTCGTCCCTTACTATGTCGGACGCTATATCTTATTGTATAGTCTTCGCAGATATCGGTCCCTGACGGTGCCTTCGTCGTTGACGATCCGGCGGCCCCGCCTGTTCGGCCGGGACTGCCAGGAAATCGACATCTGCCATGACCGCCTGCGCCTCGTCGATTGGGACGGCGTTACCTGTCCTATCCGGCCTGACTATGTCCGCTATGTCCATTTCTATCAAGAACGGTCGTCCAAAGGGCGCCGCCAATGGTATCCTTACGTCACCTTGTACAGCAAGATGGCCCGTGTCGGCCCGGAAACACCGAGGCGCTTCTCTCTCTGCGGTTCCGAACGGGGCCGCGGGTATGATGGGGTCCAGCTCATCAACCACATGCAGATTGATATCAAAGACTACGTATTATTGCGCAAATACTGCCGGCAGGAACATATCCCCGTCCACGACGACTATGCCCCGGCCTGGCAGTTGCCTTTGTGCGGATGAGGAGGAGAAAGATGAAACAGATGCCTTTAGGGATCCCTTTGGCTGTCACCCTGGCCGGGACTGTCGGTTCCCTGGCTTTTGGGGCTAAACGGGTCCATGTCTTGTTTGGCGTCGCCTTGACGGCGTTGTCCATGTGGCACATGTATCAGCATCGCAAGGTCATGATGCGCCAGCTGCAGATACAAATGGCCCGGCAGCCATGGCAGATCGGCTGTAAGCGGTAAAGGGATTTTTTAATTTCAAAGTCAAAAAGGGGCTGTTCGTGCGACAGCCCCTTTTGTGTCCTCCAAAATTTGTCGGAATGGAGCATTTTGGACAGAATGGAGTAGACAGGCCGAATAAAAAACTGATAGAATAATAGTACACGTAAAGAATATGATAATTTATTTCATATAAGGGAGTGTTTCACATCATGGAAGGTCTTCAGTATGCATTTCATTTATTTCACAGCGGCGGACTCGTCATGTATCCGCTGTTAGCTTTGTCAATTTTTACCTTGGCTATTGCTATCGAGCGCTTTGGGTATTATCGGGTGAATCGCAAAGGGTCTAAACAGTTCTGCACCGGCATCAGTCAGGCGGCCCGGAACCAGCAGTGGGATGCGGCTGGGCAGCTCTGCCGCAAGTTCCCGACGGCCATAAGCCGTATCGTAGCCAGCGGCTTGAGCCATGGTGGCGATATGAAGGGCATGAAGATTGCCTTTCATGAACAGATGAGCGTCGAAGCGGTCGGCTTTAAACGCTATCTTGATTATCTCAGTGCCATCGTAACCATTTCACCGCTTCTGGGCCTGTTGGGGACGGTTACCGGCATGATCAGCACATTCAGTGTCCTCGATAACGGCGCTGGTGCTTCGGCGGTCACTGGCGGTGTCGGTGAAGCTTTGGTCGCTACGGCGACGGGCCTCTGCGTCGCGATCCTGGCTTTCTGCGTCTATACGTATTTTTCGCACCAGCTCGATACAATCGTTACGGATACGGAAAAGGTCTGCATGACTGTCATGCAGGCCCGGAAAAATGCATAGGAGGCGCAGGCCATGTTTTCTCATGTCAAGATGAAGAAGAAACCCGTTTTCATGATTATCCCCATGATCGACATCATTTTCTTCCTCCTCGTATTTTTTATGATGAATAGTTTGCAGACTGTCGCCCAGAAGGCCCTGGCTGTCCAGCTGCCCCAGGCCCAGAGCGCTTCGGCGCCGGTCCAGATGCCGATCATTGTGACTGTCGACAAGGCCGGGCATATCACGTTGGACAATAAGCCGGTCACGCTGGATGAAGCGTCGGACCTGATGAAGCAGCATATGACTGACAATGCCAATGCGGCAGTCATCCTCCAGGCCGATAAGGATACGGCACACGGTCAGGTCGTGGCGGTCATGGCTATGCTCAAGTCAGCCGGTGTCAAACGCCTGGCCATTGCAGCCAAGCAGAAGGGATGACGGCTATGGAAGGGATTTCTTGGAAACGGGCGTATGCCGGGTCGCTCCTCATCCACCTCGTCGTGGCCGGTCTGCTGGCCGTCGGCCTGGCAGGCAGCGTCGCCCAGCATGAGCAGGAAAAGATGTACGTCGTTGACCTCGACGCGTCGGATTTGACCGATTCCGGCAGTGGCCATGCCGGCGGCGGGGGTGGCGGCAGTTCGTCGGCCTCGCTCTTTCCCGATAAATTATCAGAAACAGACATGGCCCAGCGGACGGCGGCTGTCCAAGCCCAGTCCTCGGCCCTGACGCCGCCGGAACAGGTGACACAGGCCCAGTCAATCTTGGCAGAGGCCTCCGAAAAGGCGGCTGCGTCAGTGGCATCCGCGGCTCAGGCCCCTTTACCGGGCGCTCCGTCCGATACGGGGAGCAGCACGGCTGCCGGTTCCCGTGATGGCGGTAGCAGCCGTTCCGGCAGTGGCTCCGGGACGGGCGAAGGTAACGGTGAAGGGTCTGGTTCGGGCAGTGGGGAAGGCCCCGGTTCCGGCAGTGGCAGTGGCGGCGGTTCGGGCAGTGGTACCGGTTCCGGCAGCGGCGACGGCCAGGGATATGGCCAAGGGACCGGCGATGGCCAGGGCAGCGGCGACAGCGGTGCTGCAGGTACTGGGTCGGCTCCTTTTGACAGCGATGGTTTCTGGTCGGCTGTCAATGCCAATAAGTCTTACCCGCCTATGGCCATCAAGCGGGGCCTGACCGGGACAGTCACCGTCACGGTCGTCCTCGACAGCAGCGGCAACTGTGTCAGCGCCTCTGCCGACAGCAGCGGCCTGTTGGCGAAAGCCGCCGTCAATGCCGTCTATGCAGCCTGCCCGTATCCCAATGGAACGGGTAGTACCGTCACGGTCCACGTGCCGGTTACGTTCAATATACAATAAAGGAGAATCTGATACGATGCGTACACTTGTCTTATATTCATCCCGCACGGGAAATACAAAAAAAGTCGCCCAGGCCATAGCCGGCGCCTTGCCGGCTGGGACACCGTGCCTGCCTGTTGGCCAGGCGCCGGCAGACCTTACTGCCTATGACCTCGTCTTTATGGGCTATTGGGTCGACCGCGGCACGGCCAATGCCGAAGCCAGAGCCGTCATGGAAAATCTCCATAACGAACATATCGCCTTATTTGCTACGTTGGGAGCCGACCCCCAGTCGGAACACGGGAAGATGTGCCTGGAACACGGCGCAGCCCTCCTGCCTGACCCGGACGCTGTTGTCGGGACCTTCCTCTGCCAGGGCGCTGTCGACCCGAAGGTCATCGAAATGATGTACAAGCAGTTCCCGGCCGGCCATCCTCATGGGAAGTCGCCGGAACGAGATGCCCTCCATGCCCGGGCGGCTGTCCATCCCGATGAGCAGGACCTCCGGGACGCCGCTGCTTTTGCAGCTTCTGTCCTGAAACGCTTGGAAGGGAAGGGGTGAGCCTATGACTCTACAGCAGCTCTATGAGCAGACACCGCCGCAGCAGCGGGCCTTGCAATTCGGCATCGCCGGCAACGATGCCCTGACCGGGGCGTTCCCACAGAAGCGCGTTGTCCATGCCGGCCTCCAGGGGAGCCTGGTATCTCCGAGAGAATCCCGGCAAATCTGGCAGGACCTGATGGCCCAGGCACCGACAGGGAAAGGAGTCCAGACGGCGTACATACACATTCCTTTTTGTAAAACAAAATGTTTATATTGCGGCTTCTTCCAGAACGGCATGGACCAGTCTGTCGAAGACGAATACATCCGCTGCCTGGTCCAGGAACTGCGCCAGGCAGCCAAGGCACCGCGCCTGCGGGACAGCCTCATCCACGCCGTCTTCATCGGCGGCGGCACGCCGACGTCCCTGTCGGCAGATAACGCCGCCCGGCTTCTGGGGGCTGTCCGGGATTGCCTGCCCCTGGCCAATGACTACGAGCTGACCTTAGAAGGGCGGGTCCATGATTTGGAACCGGAAAAGATCGATACCTGGCTGGCTTATGGCGTCAACCGCATATCCCTGGGCGTCCAGTCTTTTGATACGAAAGTCCGCCGGGCTGTGGGCCGCCTCGATGACAGGGATACGGTCCTCGAACGATTGGCAGCCCTCAAGGCCTATGGCCAGTGCGTCGTCGTCATCGACCTCATGTACGGCCTGCCCGGACAGACCATGGACGTCTGGATGGAGGATGTCCGGACTTTTGCCGAGTCAGGCATCGACGGCGCCGACCTCTATCAGCTCAATGTCTTTGAAGGCAGCGCCTTGAGTCAGGCTATCCGCCAGGGAAGCCTGCCGCCGGCGGCGACGACGGCCCAGCAGGCCCTCATGTTCCAGGCCGCCAAGACTTATTTGGACCAGCGGGCGTATAGGCGCCTCAATATTTGCCATTGGAGCCGGTCGCAGCGGGAACGGAGCCTGTATAATACCCTGGCCCGGTCGGGAGCGGCCATGTTCCCCTTCGGCTGCGGTGCCGGCGGTCACGTCGACGGCTATGAGACCATGCTGCACCGGGCCATTACGCCTTATAAGCTGTTTGTCCGCGAAGGTAAGAAACCCTTCATGGCCCTCCTGCGCCAGTCCCCGTTCCAATCCTTCATCGATGAGATACAGTATCAGCTGGAACAGGGTTATCTCGATATCGGTGCCCTGGCAGCCAAGGAGCCGCGGCTCGGTGAATTGAACTGGCTCTATCAGCGCTGGCAGGACCAGGGCCTGGTCCGCTACAACGGCGTCCTCTATAAATTGACCGATGCCGGTCAGTTCTGGCAGGTCAACGTGACCCAGACGACGCTGGAATGTATGCAGTATCTCTTGACCGGCCAGACCGGTGCTGCCTTGCAGGGCATTGCCGCTCAGGATTCGCCGAAATCGGCGGCCATGGCTGAAGCCATGAAGAAAATGAAAGCCAGCGGGGAAGGCCCCAGTCTGGAAGCTATGAAGCACATGGCCGAAGCTATGAAGCACATGAGCCAAGAAGAACTCCAAGCCGTCATGCAGCGCATGAAGGGCTGATGGAATGATATATTGACAAGACCTGCTGGATTCGGTAAACTAATAATGAAATTTATTATTGAATCTAGGTGGGGAGATGGAAGAAAATAGACAGCGGCGTCGGATAGTACAGGTACTTTGCGGCGCCGTTCTCTTTGTGTTACTTGTCGGAGCGCTGCTGGCATCGCCCGTCGATGGCTTGGCTGGAGCTACGCCGCGATCCCGGGTCAAAGGGGATACGAAGTTGTCGGGCTCGTACATGCTGCTGCTCAACAGCAGACAGTTTCCTTTTGACGAAGACGGCGCCTGCCAGGCTTTTGGCCGCTTCTTCAGCCAGCGTCAGGCCGACCTGGCCCCTTTGGCCGGGCAGACTGTGGTCCTCTATATCCCTGGGGATGATGCGGCGCTGGCAGCTTACAGCCAGTCTCTGGTACAACGGGCAGCCAGCCGGCAGGTCACGCTGACCGTGCGGCCGCTGGAACCGGTCTTCTTGCGTTCACGCTTGCGGGCCCGGAGGTATGAGGCCATCCTCGTGCCGGCAGCGTCCCTGCCGGACGGACTGGATGATCAGGCCTGTGTTTATGAATATAAAAGTTATGTCCTGCGTTAGGAGGTCGTCATGCGTCGTATCCATACCTTAGTCGCAGCGGCACTGACAGTCATCGTCCTGCTCCATGCCCTCTGTGGCAGTTTTCTGCTTATCGGCATCAGCCGCCGTCCCATGGTCTTTCTGTCCTGGCTGGCAGCGGCTCTGTTAGGGCTCCATGTCGCTTTCGGCCTGGCCCTGACAGGGCAGACGTGGCGGAGCCTGCGAGGCCGGGCCCGCCGGTATATCCGGCTGAACCGGGATTTTTGGCTGCGCCGGATCAGCGGGCTCGCCGTCCTGGTCCTGGTCGTCTTTCATATCGGCATGTTTGGCGTAACCGAAGACGAGACGTATTTTCTCCTGCCCTTTACGGCCGTCAAGCTGGCAGGCCATCTCCTGCTCATCGCAACCATGGCCTGGCATATCGCCGTGAATTTGAAGCCCTTGTGCCTGGCCTTGGGCTGTTCCCGGCCGGATTGGCAGAGCTGCAGCGCCAAACTGGTGCTCCTGGTCTTTTGTGGTGTTGCCGTCCTGGCAGGAATCGTTTATTTTGTGAGGTGGCAATGGATATGAGTCAGCAAATGGTCATCATCGGAGCCGGCTTGGCCGGTCTGTCGGCAGCCTATACAGCGGCCCGCCAGGGCTGGCAGGTCTGGCTCTGTTCGTCCCTGCCGTCGGAACGGGCCCAGTCGGTCATGGCCGAAGGCGGCATCAACGCGGCGCTGGACACACAAGGTCAGGACGATAGTCCCGACCAGCACGAAGCCGATACGCTCCGGGCTGCCTGCGGCCTGGCCGATCCCAATGCTGTCCAGGCTATGACAACGGCTGCGCCGGCCCTGGTCGAGGCCCTGGCCGACTTGGGGGTTCCCTTTAACCGGACGGTTGACGGTCAAATTGATTTGCGCTATTTCGGCGGTCAGAAGAAGAAACGCACGGCCTTTTCCCAGAGCGATACGGGAAAACAGCTCATGACGGCCTTGATTGACGCCGTCCGTCGCTATGAAGGGGAAGGGGGAGTGCGTCGGCTGGCCCACCACGATTTCCTGACCTTGCTCCACGATGGGACGACGTGTACCGGCGTTTGCCTGCGCGATACTTGGAGCGGCGAACGCTGTGACCTGCCGGCCCAGGCAGTCGTCATAGCCACCGGCGGCCTTCATGGCCTCTTTAGCTGTACGACGGGCTCCCTGGCCGATACCGGTGCTGTCACGGCCGAGCTGTTCCGCTTGGGCCTGCCCGTGGCCAATGGGGAATTCATCCAGTACCACCCGACGACGATTGCCAGCAACGGGAAGCGGATGTTGGTCAGTGAAGCCGCCCGCGGTGAAGGCGGACGGCTTTGGGTACTGAAACAAGGGCGTCCTTGGTATTTCATGGAAGAAAAATATCCTGAACTGGGGAACCTCATGCCCCGCGACGTGACGGCCCGGGAAATCTGGTACCACTGTCAGGCCGGGGAAACGGTCTGGCTGGACCTGACGGGCCTGGATGAATCGGTCTTTTCCCGGAAACTGGCCGGCCTCGTCGCCGACTGCCAGCTCTATGGCGGCGTCGATATCCGGCGCCAGCCCATTGCCGTATCTCCAGGTATCCATTATTTTATGGGCGGCCTGTACGTCGATGAATGGCATCGCACGCCGTGGCAGCACCTGTACGCGGCCGGTGAATGTGCCTGCCAGTATCACGGTGCCAACCGCCTGGGTGGCAATTCCCTGCTCGGTGCCATCTATGGCGGCCGTAAAGCGGCCTGTACGGCTGTGGAAGAGGGTCGGGAACGGCCGCTTCCCCGAATCGCTCAGGTCCAGCTGCCGCCGGCAGCTACGTCGCCGGTCCAGCTGGCCTGTCTGAGGCAGCACCTGGACCAGGCCTTGGGAGTCGTCCGTACTGGGGCTGTATTGTCCCAGGCATTAGAACGTATCACAGCCCTGCCCGGGGCTTTGCCCTTACTGGGCCGGGCCTTGCTGCAGTCGGCCTTGGGACGGCAGGAAAGCCGCGGAGCCCATTGGCGCAGCGACTTTCCTCGTCGCGATGATGACCGCTTCCTGAAGACGACGCTGGCCGTATATGACGGCCGGCAGATTACTTTGTCCTACCGGCCGGTGCCGGAGAAACGGGGATAGCATGACCTATATTTTTCACATCCGCCGCCAGGAACGGCCCCGGAGCCGGGCGTACTGGCAAGATTTTTCCTATGACGGCCAGCCTGGCGATTCCGTCGCCCAGGCCCTGATGGCCATCAATGAGGACAGCCCTTTGCAGGACCGGAACGGACAGGATACGGCGCCCATCCGCTGGCAGCGGAGCTGCCTCGTGCGTAAGTGTGGCGCCTGTGCCATGGTCATAAACGGCGTGCCGTCCTTGGCCTGTTCGACGTTTCTGTCTGCCTTGTCCGGGCCGGTCATTACGTTGGAGCCCCTCAGCCTGTTTCCCGTCGTCGCCGACCTCATCGTCGACCGCAGCTTTTTATACGACCGCCTCAAGGACTGGCAGATTTGGCTGGACCAGCCGGCTGCGGCGTCGCCCTGGACCTGGAAAAATCGCTATGAATTAGCGCGATGCCTGCTCTGTGGCTGTTGCCTGGAAGTCTGTCCCAATGCTTCGCCGCAGTCCCTCTTTGCCGGAGCGGCTGCAGCTGTCCAGGCGTACCGCATCCTGAGCCAGGAAACAGGGGACAGCCCTCATGGCCGGCAGCTCCGTCAGGCCTACAGGCATCAATATTTTGAACACTGCGGCCAGTCCATGGCCTGTCAGGAAGTCTGCCCGGCCCGGCTGGCCGTGACGGACCTGTTGGCCTGTGCCAATTCACTGGTCCTTTGGAAACATAGCAGATGGTAACGAGAAAGGAAGGAAACCATGGGGAATACCTTATGTATTTATGATGGTGACGTGCAGACCCGGCAGATTGCCTGCCTCGTCGGCAGCGTCCTGAGTATGAGCGCCTATGCGGCCTATACGGAAACGATGAATTGGGACCGCTATGAACGCATCGTCTTCGTCATGGGGCCCAGACAGGCCATGTTTTCACATTTTGCCGCCTGGCAGCCGGCCCTGCAGCACAAGAAGCTGGCTTTTTTGTGGAATGATTTCCAAAATATCTATACCGAACGCATCGCCGCGGCTATCCAGGCCCGGCTGGGACGGCCCTTGGATGTGACGGCTTTCGTATCGGCTGAGAACTGGCTCGACGATACGATTCGCGCAGCCCAGACGATTCAGGCCCGGGAAAAGGGGCCGGTACACGATGACGGTGCCGTCCTTCAGGCGATGGAAATCTTCCTGGCCGGCCATAACACGGGCGTCTTGTCGACGGGGTGGGGCCAGGAGGTCCACGGTACGCCGATAGAGTATGTCTATGAAAGAGGGGCGTTCTATTTCTTCAGCGAAGGCGGACGCAAGTTCATCTACCTCTACCGTAACGGCCACGCGGCCTTTTCCGTCTGCGACGCCTTTACCGATGCCCGGCATCTGGCTGGCTTGCAGGCCGAAGGGACCGTGCGCTTCATCGAGCCCAGTGATAAGGAATACGGACGCATTGCCGCCCTCAAAGGGATTTCCCGGAAGCGGCTGGTGGCGATGCCTGTCGTCCTTCATATCATCGCCCTCGACGTGGCGCAGATGACCTTCGTCTGGAGCGGTTTCCTCCGGACCGGCCGATCTCTGCGCCAGACTTATCTATTCTGAAAAGGAGCTGCCCATGAGTCGTGAAACGAAGATGAATGTCCTGTGCCGTGAAGCGGACCGGCAGGTGATCCGCGTCGAAAATGAAACGGGCTCAGCATACCTGACAAATTATGTCATCTATCCGGGCATTTCCATTGCCTATATGGATGCCCATATCCAGGAATTTTCCTGCTATGCCCAGCCAAAGCCCGGCGTCTTTGCCATCAATCACTGTGAAGAAGGGCGCATTGAATGTAATTTTAAAAACGGGGAGTTTTTATATATGGGGAAAGGCGACATGTCCATCGGCAAGCGCAGCTGCAGTGAATACTGCCATACGGCGTATTTCCCTGTTTCCCATTATCACGGTCTGTCCCTGCTCATTGAAACCAAGAAGGCCCAGCCTGTCTTGGACCGCCTCCTCGAAGAAGACCGGACCGATTTGCAGGCCCTGTGCGACCGCTTTTGCCGGGCTTCGGATTTCGGCGTCATCATGCAGGAAAATGAGGCCATGAAGCACCTCTTTTATGAACTCTATCATGTTCCCCAGGCCATCCGCCTGCGCTACTGCCGCCTGAAGGTCCTGGAAATCCTCCTCTTCTTGGGCACCTTGCCGGCCGGGACGGTCCAAGACCGGCCTTTCCTGACGCGGCGCCAGTCCGATACGGTCAAAGCGGTTCAGAAGGAACTGCGCCGTAATTTGTGCCGCCATCAGACCATCGAAGAGCTGGCGGCCGCTTATGGCATGGCGCCGACGACGCTTAATTCGCCGAAGCCTTCAAAAAGACGACGGGCCTGCTCCCCAAGGATTACCGGAAAATAGCGGTCACGAGCCACAAACCACTGGTTTGACCAGGGTGCCCGTTTTTTTGCAGGTGACACGGCCGCTGGTCGTATCGGTCAGGCTGGCGGCAAAGGCGTCACTGTCGTTTTGTGGGACTTCCATGGTGAAGGTCACGGCGGCAGCGAAATCCCGGCCGGTAATGGTGCCGCCGTGGTCGGGGACGAAGCGTTCCATCGTGCTGACCAGGGGGTAGGCGACAGTCGCCTTGAGAATCGTGAACGGCGTATAGACGGCGATATCCGCAGCTTCCAGGCCCAGGGCGGCCGTATGGCTGTAAGCCCGGATGAGACCGCTGGCACCGAGCTTGATGCCGCCAAAGTAACGGGTGACGACGATAGCCGTATTGGTCAGGCCCTGCTTCTTGAGGACTTCCAGGATGGGGCGGCCGGCTGTGCCGGCCGGTTCGCCGTCATCGCTGGACCGCTGGAAACGGCCGTCGGGGCCGACCTGGTAGGCCGAGCAGTTGTGGCGGGCATCCCAGTATTTCTTTTTCACTTCGTCGATGAAGGCAGATGCTTCATCTTCGGACTTCACTTCGCAGACCGTCGCGATGAAGCGGGACTTCTTGATGACATATTCAGCGTCAGCCCGGCCATAGACCGAGCGGATAAGAGATTCCATAACACATCGTCCTTTACTTTTTTTACCATCATACCATGGATTCGTGGCTAGTGGCTAGTGATTCGTGGCTCGTAGGGGCTGTCGCACGAAGGCTTCTGCATCCCCTAACCCCTAACCACTAAAAAAAGGGCTGTCGCATATGCGACAGCCTCTTTTTGTGATGCTTTATTTTTTCTCATTGATATTCAATAAGGTTTTGATGGCTTCCTGCTTTTCCGGCGGTAAGGCGTGGATAGCTCGGATGATGAGGCTGTCGTCTTCGGTGATGGAAGCGCAGAAGTCACAGTTATTGCCGTGTTCTTCACTGCCTTTGCAGTACATACCCGGTCGGCCGACGAGGATACAGATGGGAATCTGGAAGAAGTCTGCCATCTTCAGCAATACGGAAATATCCGGCGAATAGAGGCCCGTTTCCCAAGAATAGACGGCCTGTTTGGACATGCCGAAGAGGGCACCGAAAGCCGTCTGGGTTAAGCCCTTTTTTTTGCGATAATACCTGATTTCTTGTCCTAAAGTCATGCGCGTTCACTCTTTCTGTATACAAAATCTCTGTTTTATGCAAGGTTTTTGGGATATAGTATCATGTACCGTGTACAACGTAATGTACTATACATTAGTCATTATAATATGGATAGCCAAAAGCGTCAACCGTATAAAACCGCATTTTTAAAACAAATAGATTTATAAAGCATGGAGGATGGAAACCTATTTATGGCCGAAAAAAGCGCGGATCAGGCGGACCAGGCTTTCCTCGTCAGCAGCGCCCATCAGTTCCCGGCAGGAATGCATCGCCGTAATGGGGATGCCGATATCCATGGTCCGCAGGGGGAGGTTGGCCGAGAGCAGCGAGCCCAGGGTCGAGCCGCCGGGGATGTCCGACCGGTTCATGAATACCTGATAGGGAATTTCATTTTCCCGGCACAAGGCCTTGACGACGGCCACGGCTGTGGCATCGCCGGCATAGCGCTGGCTGCTGGCAATCTTCAGGGCGACGCCATGGCCCATGACGGGCTGGTTGGTGACGTCGCATTTTTCCGGCACGTTGGGATGGATGGCGTGGGCCACGTCGACGGAGAGCATGAAGGCCCGGCCCAGGTCGGCCGAGAAGTCGTCGTCGGTGAAGCCGAAGGCGTGGTAGATGCGGCGCAGGATGCCCGGCAGGATCTGGGAGTCCGCACCCTGTTTCGTCTGGCTGCCGACTTCTTCATTGTCGAAGAGGGCCGTCACGTTGAGGCCGTCGGCCCTATCTTCCTTGACCAGCCCCATCAGGCAGGCCAGGACCGACGTCAGGTTGTCCAGCCGCGGCGACGAGATAAATTCATCGTGCCAGCCCAGGGAGCAGCCCGTTTCACAGGGATAGACCGTCAGGTCATACGATAAGATGGCTTCCGGCAGGCAGTGGCATTTTTCCGACAGGAAATCCAGGAAGAAGTGGTTCGTCAAGGCCTGGTCATCGAGGCCCATGACGGGCAGGAGGTCCTTCTGGGGATTGAGGGCGACGCCGTCGTTGGCCTGGCGGTTCATGTGGATGGCCAGGCGGGGGATGGTCAGGACGGGCCGGCCGATGTCGATGAGGCGGACTTCCGGCCGGAAGGCATCCTTACTTTGCAGGGCCACGGTACCTGCCAGGGACAAGGGGCGGTCGAGCCACGATTCGCGCAGCAGGCCGCCGTAGACTTCGGCGTTCAGCTTGAGATAGCCGTGCTGGCGCAGTTCCGGCCGGTATTTCAGGCGCAGACAGGGGAAATCCGTATGGGCCGCGCTGAGGCGCAGGTGACGGCGCACATCGGAACCCGTGCGGAAGGCGACCAGGCCCGAATCATAGAGGGGCACGTAATAGGCGCTGTTCGGGGCCAGGTGCCAGGTTTCGGACAGGGCCAGGGCTTGGAAGCCGGCCTGATCGAGATAGATCCGGCTGGCCTGGACCGTATGGTATGGCGACGGGCTGCGCTGGATAAATTTCAACAAATCTTGGGTATAGTCATAAGTCATGGGCGTCATCCTTTCTGACAGGATAAGTCTTTAATTTCAATAGTAGTTCTTATTATAACATATATACAAGAATCTATGGAATGATTGTTTTTTTGCGGTTCTCTCGCCAGCCATGGTATAATAAAAAGGATTTTATTTTTTTGAAGGGAAGCTTATGGATTTACACGTAATCTGTCAATTTTTAGGAAGAATCGCCTGGGCCCAGTCCGGCGTCATGACCCTGCCCCTGGTGATGGCCCTGGTCTTTGCCGAAGACAGCTGGCTGGCCTTTTTGGGCACGATGGGGACCTGTGCCCTGGCGGGCTGGGGATTTCTGCGTTACGGCCACGTGCGGACGAAAAAACTGACCATGCGCGAAGGCATCGCCATCACCGGCCTGGGCTGGCTCCTGGCGACCTTCCTGGGGATGCTGCCTTATTGCCTAGGAGGCTACCTGAACTATTTCGACGGCCTGTTCGAGAGCATCTCCGGCTTTACCGGGACCGGGGCGACGGTCATCCCCGATTTGGAGATCCTGCCGCAGAGCCTCCTTTTCTGGCGCAGCCTGACCCACTGGCTCGGCGGACTGGGTATCGTCGTCATCTTTATCGCCCTGCTGCCGGAAGCGGGCCAGTCGACGGTCTACATGTACAATGCCGAATCGACAGGGCCTACGCGGGAACGGGTCCTGCCCAGGCTCCATGACATGACCCAGGTCCTGTTTCGCATGTACATGGCCTTTACGGCGACGGCCTTCGTCATCTTCTTCCTCTGCGGCATGGACTTCCTCGGGGCTCTGAATCACGCCTTGTCGACGGTCTCGGCCGGCGGCTTTTCCACGTATAACGCCAGTGCGGCCCACTTCGAGAGCCCGGCCGTCGAAGCCTGGATGACCTTTTTCATGATCCTCACCGGCGGCAACTACGGCCTCTATTACCAAGCCTGGCAGAAAGGCGCGCACGTCCTCTGGCACAATACGGAATTTAAGGCCTATTTGCTGATCATCGCTGTGGCGGCCGCCCTCATCGGTATCAATCTCATGGATGGCTTTGACGTGTCGGCTGCTACGGCCTTGCGCTATTCGTCGTTCCAATCGGCGTCCATCGCGACGACGGGCTTCGTCTCGGCCGACTACGACCGCTGGCCATCCTTCTCCAAAGGCATCCTGCTCTTGCTCATGATCTCCGGCGGCTGTGCCGGATCAACAGCGGCAGGCCTCAAAGTCTCGCGCGTCGTCATTATGGTGCGCTACATCTGGCAGGCTGCCAAGGCCAAACTCCATCCGCGCCAGGTCGTCGCCCTGAACATGAACGGCCACCGCATCGGTGACGACACGGTCGTCCGCGTCGCCCAATTCTGCTTCCTCTACCTCATGTTCATCGCCCTCTGGGCCCTGCTGCTGACCTTCGACGGCATCGGTGCCTTCGACGCCATCGGCATCAGCGTCTCCACCATGGGCTGTATCGGACCGGCCTTCGGCATCACCGGCGCGACTTGTACCTATGCCGAACTCTCGGTCTTCTCCAAATCCATCCTCTGCCTGTCCATGCTCCTGGGACGACTGGAAATCTTCACCCTCCTGGTCATGCTGCGCAAGAGTTTCTGGAAGTCCAGGAGCAGCTGGTAAATGAGAGCATGATTAAATTTTGCCAAATTCGATTAAAGGACGATTAAATTTTCCAAGAAGACCTGAAAAATGGGGCATACTATACATATATAATCATATGTATAGGAGTGATAAGCATGAAGAAAATGGTAGTCCTGGCTTTGGTCTTATTGGGGGTAGCCCTGTTTCAGTTTGCCCCTGTCTTTGAGTCCCTTGTTAGCGAGCCGCCGCCGGCTGTGGAAGAACCACTGCCGGAAAAAGCCTTTGTCTATGTCACGGGGGCTGTCAAGAATCCCGGGCTCTACGCCTTGGAAACGGGAAAAACGGCCGGTGAAGCCGTAGAAGCAGCTGGCGGCATGATCGCCTATGCCGATACGAGAGCCGTCAATTTAGCGGACCGGGCTGACGACGGTGCCCATATCCACGTGCCCTATGATTTCCAGGGGATTCCCGAAAATCCGGCAGAAGCCGGCAAGGTATCTCTGAACCGGGCCGATGAAAAGGCCCTTACGGCGCTGCCTGGCATCGGACCGGCTATGGCGGCCAACATCATCGCTTATCGTCAGGAACATGGCTCTTTTGGCAGTATCGAAGAGCTGCAGAAAGTCAAAGGGATCGGCCCGGCGAAGTTTGCCAAGCTGAAAGACCAGGTGTGCTTATGATGGGACATAACATTAAACCTGAATGGGTCAGCTTGTCCCTGGTCCTGGCCTTGGCGACAGGGATGATCTTGGCCGATGCGTTCACTTTGCCCCTGATTCTTTGGCTTTTTATCTTTTGGCTGGCCCTGTTGGGAATCTTCTTTTTCCGGTCCCGAAGCCGTGTCGTCCTAGCCGTCTGTCTGTTTCTGGTTGCTTTGGTCTTGGGGGCGGGGCGTCTCCAGCTGGAAGCGAATCGTTATGAAGCCCTGCCGCATCAGGCTGTCGGGGCCAAGTTGACCGTAAAAGGGACGCTGCAAGAGCGGCGCAGTACTTATGCTACGGAGAAGGGCCTTGTCGGAAGGTATGTCATGCAAGTCCGGCGCTATGCCTATGCCGGAGAAGAGGACGTACAGCCGGGAAGTGGTTGTGCCTACGTGACTTTGCCTGAGCCGCAGGTCCTGGGCAGTACAGTCGTCGTCACGGGCGACAGCCGGCCTTTGACATATTATAAGAACGACGGCATGTATGATGCATTCCATCGCGACCGGGAAAAGGCGATTTGGCTGCGTTTATTTGCCGATGATGGGAAAAAGGTGTCCGTGACGGCTCCACCGGGTCGCTGGGACTCTTTTTTACAGGCCTTGCGCCAGGCCCTGACCGGGCGGTATGAGGCTGTCCTCGGCGAATCCTATGCGCCTGTGCTTGCTAGTCTGCTCTTCGGCGGTCATTACGATGAATTGCCGCCAGGCCTGCTGGAATCGTTCAGCACGACCGGACTGATTCACATCCTCTCCGTGTCCGGATCCCATGTGGCCTTGTTGCTGGCTGTCATCCAGATCATGGGCTGCGCCCTGGGATTGCGCCCGCGCGGGTTGTGCCTGGTTTCTGTGAGTTTTTTGTTCCTGTACGGAGCGCTTTCGGATTTTTCGTCGCCTGTCGTCCGAGCTTCTCTCATGGGTGCCGCTAGTGCCTTGAGCCTGACTGTGCGGCGCGAGTATTTGGCCGGTCATGCCCTGGCTTTGGCTATGGCGGCTATGCTGATTTATAGTCCCTATCTGATCTTTGATTTGAGTTTTCGCCTTTCCTGCGGGGCCTCGGCCGGTATCATCCTCTTTCAGCGTCCTGTCAGTGCCTGGTTTTTGGCACTGCCTGCTTTTTTGCGGAATTGCCTGACGGTCTGCGTGGCGGCGCAGATCTTAGTCGTGCCCCTCTTGTTTTCGGCTTTCTTTTCCTTTCCCGTCTATTCACTGGTTGCCAATATTCTGGTAGCCCCGGCCTTGGACCTGGTCATGGTCCTGGGTCTGTTGGCATCGGTCCTGTCCCTCTTGTGGGGCGTCGGTGCCGATATGGTGTTGTGGCTCATCAAGCCCTTGCTGGCTCTGGCTTTGAAGGGCAACGCCTTCATCGCAGCCCTGCCGGGGAGCCGCTTCTGGGGCGGGCAGCCGTCGATCTTGGCTGTGCTGGCCTGGTATCTGGTCGTAGCTTTTGGCTTTTGTCCGGCTTTTCGCAGGCGCATCGGTCCCGGGCTGGCCCTTTGTCTGGCAGCGGCATGGTTCCTGCGGCCGTCTGGGCCCGAAGTCTTAGTCCTCGATGCCGGACGGGACCAGGTGACTGCTGTCATTCAAGAGGATAAATCGGCCGATATATGGTATAATAAGTCTAGATTTGCCAACCCCGACCAGGCAGCTGTCGTCGTGACGCCGGCTTTGCGGGCTCAGGGTGTCTTTCGTCTTCGCCAATGTCGTGTCGATGGCGACGGGGCAGGCTATACGCTAGCCTTGCTGCGGCGCCATTTTGATTTCCTGCCGGAGCAAGGGGCGGAGGACGTGCCTTTTCGCTGTCTGCCGTCAGCGTCGTCGGCTTTTCCCGACGGGCCGTTGTGTCTGGAATTTCGGTCCCTGGCGGGCTGGAATGGCCGGGATTTCCCCGTATCGGCCATGGCGACCATTGTCTATGCTTCGCGCCGCGGCGATGAGGCCTTGACGGAATGGGGCGAAACGGCGGCATTTCATGGAAGGCCCTGTTATACTCCGGGCCGGGACGGTCAGATCCGGCTGTATCGCTGGCGGGGACAGTGGCAGGTAGCTACTTTTGACGAGGAACAATCATGGAATATAAGAAACATATAATGATTATTTATGGGACAGAACCTTATGTCATGGAAGACGGGCGCCGGCGTTTCCTGGCGGCTGCTAATAAGCGGGCCGGCGGCGATGCCGAGGTCCAGTCTTTCCAGAAGGATGCGGTAGCGGCGACAGTCGTCGAATCCTTCCAGGGGGCGAGTCTCTTTAGCAGTGGGACAGTCACGATTTGGTATGACTGTCCCTTTCTGCCGCTCAAGCGCGGCGGCCGGTCGCGCAGCAAGCTCACCAAGGAAGAGCAGTGGTTCCTGGACGAGGCCCGGCGGCTCAGTGACGAGAACAGCCTTTTGTTTTATACTAAGGGCAAGATGGATACGGGCAGTGCTTTTTTTAAGGCCTTGAAGCCCATGGCCGACGTCGTGGCGGCGGAAGCGGTGACGGAAAAGACGGTCATGCCCTATGTGACGGACTACCTAAAAGGGAAAGGCAAGCGCCTGACTAGCCGGGCGGTAGCCTATTTGCGGGCCCTGTTCCAGACCTGGGGCGATATTTCCCTGCTCTATGTCTTTTCGGAGCTGGAGAAATTGTGCATCACCGTGCCCGACAACCGGCAGACTGTTGATGTGCCCGATTTAGAGGACCTCTTTGCCGGGACGATGGAAAAGAATTTGTTCACTTTTATGGATGAATTTTTGCGGCGCAATGGGGACAAGACCCTGCCTTTTTTGGAAGGCCTTTTCAGCCGGCAAGATGCGTTTTTGAAGAATACCGGCTATATGTTGTCGCGCCTGCGATTGCTCCTGGCCTATAAGGAGTTGCGCCGAGCCCATGCCGGACAGCACCAGTGTGAACAGATTTTGCAGACCATCAATAAGGGCCGCAGTGTAAAATATGTCTTATACCACTTGCAAAAAGTGGCATCTTATTGGAAAATAGAAGAGTTGGAAAGTTGTATTTGCCAAATTTTTACGCTCCAGCTCCATATCCGCCGCGGTATGGCATCGCCCGAGGATATAGGCCCTCTCATTTGCCTGTATTGCAGGTAGGGACGGCCCCTACGAAGCGGCATTTTAATGCCGCGTGAGCTATAAAATGAATATAATGAGTAAAGGCAGGTTAGAATGTGACTGACGAAGAACGAGCACGGAAAGAACGGATGAAGGAATATCGCCGGCGGTACCGGGAAAAGCACGGGCTGCCTCCGGAAAAGGAAAGGCCGTCCTGGAAGAAGCGGGCGGCTGTGATTGTCGCTTTGTGTGTGATTGGGTTCGGCGGCTTTTTTGCGGCCCAGAGCAAGGCGGAACAGATGGTGACCCTCAACGGCCAATCCGTTGCCGATATGACGCCCGATGATATTACCAATTATCTGGATCTCCATGAGAAGGATGTAGAAGATAAGAAGCTGCGCCTGGCGACGGACGGTGTCGATGTGACGCTGGATCTCGATGAACTGGGGGCTAAATTGGATCGGGCCTATATCGACGATGAATTGCATCTCGTCGGCCGCCGGGGCCTGCCCTGGCAGCGCGTGGCCGATGTGGTGACGACGCTCCGCCATGGCAAGGATGTGCCTTTGGCTATTGCCGTCGACGACGATAAATTGGATAAGGTCTTGTCCGATGTCCACGACAAGTACGATAAGGACCCGCAGAATGCCTATGCCTATGTCAAGGATGACCAGAAGACTGTTGCTATCGAAGACGCCAAGGACCGCATCGTCATCAATACGGGTAAGCTGAAGGACGCCGTGACCGATGAACTGCATACGGGCAAGACGGATACCCTGGACGTTCCCGTAGACAGCCGGGAAGGGGCGGACATCAAGGCCGATGACCTCAAGGATATCGACACGGTCTTGTCGTACTATACGACGCATTTTGACGATACCAATCCCGACCGCAACGTCAACATCCGCCTGGCCCAGCAGCGCCTGAACCACGCCGTCGTTATGGCTCAGAAGGATTTCTCCTTCAATAAGTATGTCGGCACGCGGACGGCGGACAAGGGCTATAAGCCGGCGCCGTCGTATTTCGAGAATAAATTGGAACAGTCCACCGGCGGCGGTGTCTGCCAGGTCAGCACGACTTTGTTCAATGCCGCACTGCGGGCCGGTCTGTTCATTGCCAGCCGGGAACCGCATTTCGCTCCGGCCGCGTATGTGCCCGTCGGCATGGATGCGACCGTCGCCGATGACGGCCTGGACTTCTCCTTTACCAATCCCTTCCAGCACCCGGTCTGTGTCTATACGGTGGCCGGCAAGAATACGGTGACGACGTACATCCTGGGCAATCACGCCGATACGTGCAGTGTGTCCTTTGAAACGACGCATCTCCAGAACCTGCCCCATAAGGTCATCAAGAAGCACGATGACAGTGTGACCGAAGATAAGCGCAAGCAGGAAGGCTATGACGGCCACGACGTGACTATCCGCCGGACCGTGGCTTACAGCGACGGCGACCGCCATGTCGATACCATCGAGTCACATTACGACCCGAATGATGAAATCATCCTCACGCCCGGCGACGACAGCGAAGAAGTCGTCAGCACGGCCGACCTGGAACCGCAGGACCCGCTTCTCAATGCGCCCCACGACATGATGGACTTCAATGTCCCGGCGGCCGATACAGCCGATACGGCCGATACGGCCGATGAGGAATAACTCATCGGTTAATGTAGGGGGCGTCCTTCGTAGGGGCCGTCCCAAAGGGCGGCCCGCCTGAATCCCCTATTCATATAGAAAGGAAAATATATGAAAGTCTGGCATATTGTTCCTAAAAATGATATTTTGATTCCCGTCGATGGCGGGCGTTCCGTGACCATCGCTTCGATTGCGGCGGATCTGGCCGGCCATGCCTGGCATGTCAAGACCGAGTCGCCTTATGCTATCGGCGACATGGACCTGCTCCGCGACCGGGTCTGCCGCAAATTGGGCCTGGATGGGACGGTATCTGTCGAACACCGCGTGACGTCTGTTTTCCACGGCGGCGACATGTCCCTGGCCGTGCCCGACAACGACCCGCTGCGTCAGGTCGCCGATATTTCCACTGACGATATGGAAGGCTACGGGATTCCCCACGAAGACTGCTATGATGCCATTTACGACGTCGACGATGAATTGTACGACGATGCCGATTATAAGAAGGCCTGCCAGTCGGCGTCCCAGAGCGGCGACAGCAGCGCCAAGAAGGGCAGCAAGGGCAGCGGTACCAAGACCGGCAGTGACAGCCGGGTCTGGATGGGCCGGGCCTTTGGCGGCGATGCCGTCCCCATCAACGACGTCCTCGGCGAGGAACAGAACGACGTCATCCTCAAGGGCAAGGTCGTCAAGGTCGAGTTCCGCGAGCTCAAGTCGAAGCGTACCCTCCTGACCTTCCAGATGGCCGACAGCACCAACGGCATTTCGGCCAAGAAGTTCCTCGACGTCAGCAATCAGGGCGGTGGCGGCAAGTACCGCCGCAAGAATACGCTGACGCCGGAAGAATACGACAACCTGGTCAAGAAGCTCAAGCCCGGCGTCTATGTCCGGGTCCACGGCAATATCCAGTATGATAATTACCAGAACGACTACGTCCTCATGGCCTACGACATGATGGAAGCCGACGGCGGCACGGTGGAACGGGAAGACCACAATCCGACGCCGCGCGTCGAACTCCACCTGCATACGGTCATGAGCGACATGGACGCCCTGATCACGGTCAAGCAGCTCATCAAGACTATCAAGAAGTGGGGCCATCCGGCCGTCGCCGTCACCGACCACGGCGTCGTCCAGTCGTTCCCGCTGCTCCAGGAAATTTCGACGGATAAGACCAACAACGTCAAGGTCATTTACGGCATGGAAGGCTATCTCTTTGACGATAAGATCGACCAGTCGTACCACATCATCATCCTGGCCAAGAACCAGATCGGCATCCGCAATCTCTATAAACTGGTCAGCATTTCCCATCTGAAATATATCTACCGCGGCCGGCCGCGCATCCCCCGGGCGGTCCTGTCGGAATACCGCGAAGGCCTCATCCTGGGTTCGGCTTGTGAAGCCGGCGAACTGGTGCGGTCCATGGTCCAGAAGAAGCTGCCTTATGAAGAGCTGAAGAAAATCGCGTCGTTCTACGATTATCTGGAAATCCAGCCCCTCACCAACAACGGCTTCCTCGTCCGCGAAGGCTTCGTCGCCGATGAAGAAGGCCTGCGCGACATCAACCGGACGATTCTCAAGCTCGGCGATGACTTGGGGAAAATGACCGTCGCCACCTGTGACGCTCATTTCATGAACCCAGAAGACAAGATTTACCGGGAAATCCTCATGACCGGCAAGGGCTTCAAGGATGCCGAATTTCAGCCGGACCTGTACCTGCGCACGACAGACGAGATGCTGGCGGAATTTGCCTATCTCGGCGAAGAACGGGCGCGGGAAGTGGTCATTACCAACCCCAATAAGATCAACGATATGATTGCCGACTGCCGGCCGGTACCGAAGGAAACGCTCTATTTCCCGCAGATCGCCGGTTCGTCGGAAGCGCTGAAGAACATGTGCTACCAGAAGGCCCACGAAATCTACGGCGACCCGCTGCCGAAGATCGTCGAAGACCGGCTGGAAGAAGAATTTACGTCCATCCTGGGCCACGGCTTCGGCGTCCTCTATTACATCGCCCACAAGCTGGTCAAGCACTCCAATGACGACGGCTACCTCGTCGGCTCCCGTGGGTCCGTCGGTTCGTCCTTCGTGGCGACCATGTCGGACATTACCGAAGTCAACCCCTTGCCGCCTCATTATGTCTGCCCCAAGTGCCAGTGGAGCGAGTTCTTCACCCACGGCGAAGTGGGCGGCGGTTTCGACCTGCCGGACAAGGTCTGCCCCCATTGCGGCACGCCGCTCCACAAGAACGGTCACAACATCCCGTTCGCTATTTTCCTGGGCTTCGACGGCGACAAGGTTCCTGATATCGACCTCAATTTCTCCGGCGAATACCATCCGAAAGCCCATAAATATACGGAAGAACTGTTCGGCAAGGACAACGTCTTCCGCGCCGGGACCATCGGCGCCGTCAAGGATAAGACGGCTTATGGCTACGTCATGAAGTGGGCCGACGCCAAGTGTATCAAGGTCAACGACGCTTACGTCAACAGCCTCGTCGCCGGCTGCACGGGCATCAAGAATACGACGGGCCAGCATCCGGGCGGCGTCATGGTCATTCCCCGCGACATGGACGTCCATCATTTCACGCCGGTCCAGTACCCGGCCAACAAGAAGGACAGCGGCATCATTACGACCCATTTCGATTATCACTCCATCGAAGGCCGTCTGGTCAAGCTCGACATCCTCGGCCATGATGATCCGACGGTCATCCGTATGCTCGAAGATATGACCGGCATCAAGGCGACGACCATTCCCTTTGATGACCCGGCCACCTTGAGCCTGTTCAGTTCGACCAAGGCCCTGGGCGTGACGCCGGAAGAGCTGGGCTCGAAAGTCGGCAGCCTGGGCATCCCGGAATTTGGCACGTCTTTCGTCCGCCAGATGCTTGTCGACACCAAGCCCAAGACCTTTTCTGAATTGGTCCGCATTTCCGGTTTCTCCCACGGCACCGACGTCTGGCTGAACAATGCCCAGGACTTGATTACGTCGGGCACGGTTCCCCTGAAGGAAGCCGTCTCGACGCGTGACGACATCATGAACTATCTCATCCAGCACGGCATCAAGCCCAAGACGAGTTTCAAGGTCATGGAAAATGTCCGTAAGGGCAAAGGCATCGACAAACTCAATAAATTGGGCCAGAAGACGACGGACTACGAAGGGGAGCTGAAAGCGGGTCATATCCCGCAGTGGTTCATCGATTCGTGCCACAAAATCGGCTACCTCTTCCCGAGAGCCCACGCCGTGGCTTACGTCATGATGGCTTTCCGCATCGCCTGGTACAAGATTAACCAGCCCCTGGCTTACTACTGCGCTTTCTTCACGATCCGCGCCAAGGCTTTTAAGCTGTCGGCTATGATCCATGGCCTGGAAGGGCAGGAACGGGCTATGAAGGAAATCGCTGCCAAGGGTAAGAGCGCGTCAAAAATCGAACAGGATCTCTATTCAGCGCTGGAACTGGCCAAGGAAATGAGCCTGCGCGGCTTTTCCTTTATGAATGTCGACATCAACCGCTCGGCAGCGACGAAGTTCACCATCTGCGACGGCAAGATACTGCCGCCTTTTACGGCCATCGACGGCTTGGGTGCTAACGTCGCCGAACAGATCGTATCGGCCCGCGAGCAGGCGCCGTTCAGCTCCAAGGCCGACCTCAAGATGCGCGGCAAAGTATCTCAGTCCCTGGTCGACGTCATGAGCCAGGAAGGCTGCCTGGGCGATCTTCCCGAAGATGAACAGATCGACCTCTTTGCCATGTAGGCGCCTGCAGCGCCGCAGTTAGCCGCAGGCGGCTGTAGGGGCTCGCATGTGGCGAGCCCGCGCGAATCCTGTAGACATCCCGGTGGGTATTTGGATGATTTGGGATGAATGATAGAGACGCCCTCGACAGATGACCTGTCGTGCCGTATAATATTTTTAGTGTTTAACGAACTAAAGGAAATGGTCATAGAAAGAGGGATTGTCATGGCAGTGAATGAAAAATTGCGAGATCATTTGCACGATCAGCTGTTTCGTGCTATTTTGGAATTGAAAAGTGTCGACGAATGTTATGAATTTTTTGAAGACCTTTGTACCATTCAGGAAATGAAGGCCATTTCGGCCCGCCTGGAAGTGGCCCGCATGCTCAAGGCCGGCGATATCTATGAAGACATCGTCCGGAAGACCGGTGCCAGCACGGCGACGATCAGCCGCATCAAGCGCTGCCTGGTCTACGGCAGCGGCGGCTATGAGAAAATCCTCACGCGCATGGCCGAAAAGGACCCGGATTTCCTGAAGTTATCCAAGTAGGAGGGTAGCCGCTTTTATGAAGGCTAAGATTGATGTCACTATTTTCCATAATGGTGATATGGATATATTGCATGCTTCCATTTATGAAGAGTTGTGGAAGGATTATTGTACATTTAAGAAACGGGCTGCTATGCAGCAGGAGAAGGGGACCAAGAAAGGGACGTTCCTGGCCCGGCGCTATTACCGGGCGGCGCTCCTTTCCTTGTTCGCTTTCTTCGAAGGCGTCTTGAACAACTGGATCAAGACGATCATCCAGGAACGGCAGGAATTTGCCGGCGTCGAACGGCAGGATACGCTCAAGAAATGCGACGCCATGGTGGAATACTGCTTTTTCTGTTCCTACACCAAGCGGCCCGGTACGTTTTGTTCGCTCTACGGCTACATCAACCGCTATGAACAGCACGACCTGGCCCTCATCGAGCACATCGACGGCCAGACCCTGGGGCGGATCGAGACGGCCATGGAAGAGTTCTTCTGTTATGTCGAAGCCATGACCGCCCTGCGCCGTTTTCCCAAGCCGAATGAATCGACGACGGGCCTCGTGAGCCGCCTTGGCGGGATGGTAAAGGACTGCCGCGGGTGAACGGAAAGGATGTGTTACCCATGAGTGACAAGTATTATCTCGGTTTCGACGCCGGCACGCAGAGCGTCAAAGTCGCCGTCTATGACGAAGCCCAGCATTGCCTGGCTATGGACACGGCCAAGACGCATCTGGCCTATCCTCAGCCGGGCTGGGTCCAGATGGACGTTGATGAATATTACCGACTCATCAAACAGTGCATGGCTTCGTGCAGCCGCCAGATGGAAGAAAAAGGCTGGGATGTGAAGAAGGTCCGCGCCATTATGGGCGACGGGATCATCTGCGGCATCGCCGGCATCGACGCTGACGGCAATGCCATCACGCCGTATGTCAACTATCTCGACAGCCGCACGGCCGATGACGTGGAAGCCTTGAAAGCGCAGAAGCTCTCGATTTGGGGTAAAGAAACGGGCAATGCCGAACCGAACATCATGTTCCCGGCTATGTTTGCCCGCTGGTTCATGAAGAACGTCCCGGCATGGCAGGAAAAGGGCGTCAAGTTCGTCCACAACTGCCCGTATGTCCTCATGCACTTGGCCGGCCTCAAAGGGGAAGATGCTTTCATTGACTGGGGGGCTATGTCCGGCTGGGGCCTGGGCTATGATGTCGTCCAGAAGAAATGGTCGCCTCAGCAGCTGGAAATCCTGGGTATTCCTGAACGCTATATGCCGCGCATCGTCAAGCCTTGGGACATTATCGGCACGCTCTGCGAAGAAGATGCCATGGAAACGGGCTTCCCTGCAGGCATTCCCATCTGCGCCGGTGCCGGCGATACGATGGAATCCATGATGGGCAGCGGCATTTTGGAAGCGGGCCGCGCCGTCGATGTCGCCGGTACGTGCGCTATGTTCTGCGCCGCCACCGATGGCATCATTCCGGAACTGTCCGTGCCGGGAAGCAACCTCATCTTCAATTCCGGCACTTTGCCCGGGACGTACTTCTACTGGGGTATGGTCCGTACAGGCGGTCTGGCCCTGCGTTGGTTCAAGGACAGCATTGCCCGCGAAGAAGGCGATGACTACTACGGGACCCTGGACGAACTGGCCCGGCGCCATCAGCCCGGCTGCGACGGCGCCATGTTCATTCCCTACCTGACAGGCGGCAATGGGGACTATCCCAACGTCCGCGGGACCTTCACGGGCCTGACCCTCGATTCTGACCAGGGCGCCCTGTGGCGCTGCGTCCTCGAAGGCATCGGCTATGACTACATGGAAATCACCGACCGCTACCGCAAGGCCGGTATCGATCTGACCCAGTTGACCATCACCGAAGGTGGCAGCCGCGATGAGCTGTGGAACCAGATCAAGGCTGACATGCTGGATACGAAAGTCGTGACCCTCAAAGTCGCCGGCGGTGCCGTCCCGACAAACTGCATCGTCGCCGCTTATGCCGCAGGCGATGTCCCGGACCTCAAACAGGCCCTCCAGCGCCAGCTGGAAGTCAAGGCCACCTACGTCCCGGACGAAAACAATACCGCCACCTACCGCAAGGCCTACGAAAAACGCGAAGGCCTGCTCAAAGCCCTGAACGGAGCTTTGTGAGTCGTGGCTCGTGGCTCGTAGCTCGTGGCTCGTGGTTCGTAGGGACCGTTGCACGGCAGAGCCTCAAAGGGACAAGATCGCCTTGGATGACCCTCGACTCGTAAAAATGGTCCCGATTGGGGGCTTTTCGTAGGGGCCGTCCTGATAAGGCGGCCCGCCTGAATCCCGTGAACAACGCTATCCGAAGGGCGGCGCCCGGCTCTCCTCATAGGAGAGCTGTCAGTGAAGCTGACTGAGAGGTTGCTCTTAACTTCAAACTTCAAACTCAAAAAGGGCTTGTCGCACGACGACAAGCCCTTTAAAATTGTTAGTGGCTAGCAGTTAGTTGTTAGCGGATGGCTTTAAATTTGAAGGTTTTCTCTGCAAACCGCCCTTTGGGACGGCCCCTGCGGAGCGACATCTTTGATGTCGCGGTGGCCTGTGATTCCCGGAGGGAATCGCCATCCATGCACTTTGTGAAAAATAGAAGTATCTCCTATGATGTAAGTTCATAACGTCACATACACCTATGAGGCAATTGTATTGAATAATGCGGAGAAGTAATTTGACTTCTTGATTATTGCATAAAATGCATGCCATAAATGTGAAAAAATGAAAAAAGTGCCGTTTTTTAGTGGATTTTTTTGGGAAGTGTGGTATACTATCAGTGTAAGCAGTGAATCTTATTTAGAACGTGCGTGATTTTTTTTAGAGAAATCTAGTGAAAAAAATCACGCGACGAAGGAGGAGTTAAACATGAGTAAAGTAATGGTTATTGGTGCAGGTACAATGGGTTCGGGCATTGCCCAGGTTTTCGCTACGCACGGCTGGGACGTCGTCTTGAACGATATTAAAGACGAATTCATCGCTGGCGGCAAAGCTAAAATCGAAAAACAGCTGACCAAACAGGTCTCCAAAGGCAAAATGACCCAGGAAGACAAAGACGCAACGATGGCTCGCATCTCTGGCTTCGTAACCCGTACCCCTGATAACATGAAAGACATCGACCTCGTCGTCGAAGCCGCTATCGAAGACTTGAAGATCAAATCGGCTATCTTCAAAGAACTCGACGAATTCTGCCCGGAACACACGATCCTCGCATCCAACACTTCGTCCCTGGCTATCACTCAGATCGGCGCAGCTACGAAACGCCCGGACAAAGTCATCGGCATGCACTTCTTCAACCCGGCTCCTGTCATGAAATTGATTGAAGTCATCAACGGCATCGCTACTTCCGAAGAAACGTACGACAAGATCGACAAACTCTCGAAAGATCTCGGCAAAACGCCGGTTAAAGTCAACGACTTCCCGGGCTTCGCTGGCAACCGTATCGTCATCCCGATGCTGAACGAAGCTATCCAGGCTTTGATGGAAGGTGTTGCTTCCAAAGAAGATATCGATAACGTCTGCAAACTCGGCTTCAACCATCCGATGGGACCTCTGGCTCTCTGCGACCTTATTGGTAACGACGTCGTTCTCCATGTCATGGAAGTCCTCTATGATGGCTTCGGCGATCCGAAATATCGTCCTTGCGCATTGCTCAAGAAATATGTCCAGGCAGGTTACCTCGGCCGTAAGACTGGCAAAGGCTTCTACGATTACACGAAATAAGTTAGCAATCTGCTAATCGAATACGGGGCGTGACTTTCACACCCCGTATTATTTTTAGAATCTCATGCGCGTATCGGCAGTACGTCTGTCCCAGCCGACAGGGGCGGTCTGGAAGCTGGGTCCCCATAGGGGAGGGGCGTCCTGTTATACATATTATTACTATACTATTATATGTTTTAGGAGGTTTTTCTCATGGATTACCAGAACATTCTTTTTGCTGTAGAAGACGGTATTGCAACGATTACGATCAATCGCCCGAAGGCTCTGAACGCTTTGAACCAGGCTACGGTCAGCGAATTGAAAGACGTCGTTGAAAAGATCGCAACGGACAAAGCTATCAAAGTCGTCATCATCACCGGTGCAGGCGCTAAATCCTTCGTCGCTGGCGCTGACATCAAAGAAATGGCTTCCAAGAACGCTGCTGAAGGCCGCGAATGGGGCCAGTTCGGTCAGAACGTCTTCACGGAAATCGAAAACCTGCCGCAGCCTGTCATCGCAGCTATCAACGGCTTCGCTCTCGGCGGCGGCTGCGAACTCTCCTGCGCTTGCGATATCCGCTACGCAGCTGAAAACGCTAAATTCGGCCAGCCGGAAGTCGGCCTGGGCATCACTCCGGGCTTCGGCGGCACACAGCGCCTGACCCGTGTCGTAGGCCGCGGCCACGCTAAAGAACTCATCTACACGGGCGGCATGATTGACGCTGAAAAAGCCAAAGCTATCGGCTTGGTCAACGAAGTCTTCCCGCAGGAAGAACTGATGCCGGCTGTCGTCAAACTGGCTAAGAAGATCGCTAAGAACGCTCCGGTCGCTGTACAGCTCTCCAAAGCTGCCATCAACCGCGGCATCAACTGCGACGTCGTAACCGGTATCGCTTACGAAGCTGAAGTCTTCGGACTCTGCTTCGCAACGAATGACCAGAAGGAAGGCATGGCTGCTTTCTGCGAAAAACGCAAAGCTACATTCGAAGGTAAATAATTCCATTGTTTGACTCCTAATAGAAAAGGGCTTGTCGCACGACGACAAGCCCTTTAAAGTTTTTCTCTGCAAACTACAAACTCTGTGCTACAAACTATAAAGTAAACGGGGCCTCGCATGATGGCAAAAAACTTCGTGCGACAGCCCCTTTTTGCAATTAATTTGACTTTTTGACTTATATTCTCTTGACAAAACATATTCTCCATGCTATCTTATATATAGTCTTAGAGGTCAAATAGTCAGACCGCTAAGAATAGTCAAATGAGCAGAAGGTGAGTATAATGGATTTGGATGCACGAAAACAAAAAATACTGCAGGCCATTATTCAGGATTACATCTCCTCTGCCGAACCTGTCGGGTCGAGAACGATTGCCCGCAAGTATGACTTAGGCGTCAGTGCCGCGACGATTCGCAACGAAATGTTCGATTTGGAAATGATGGGCTACCTGGAACAGCCTCACACGTCGTCTGGCCGCATCCCGTCGCTGAAGGGATACCGCTTTTACGTCGACTGCCTGCTCAAGCCGACGAAGATCACGGACGCAGAAAAGCAATTCGTCCGGGCCTGGTTCCAGGATAAAGTGAGCAGCGTCGACCAGATTTTCCAGTCGACGGCCAAAGTACTGGCCAGGATTACGCATAATGTTACCCTGGTCATGGCGTCACAGCGGCTCAATTCCAAGCTGAAGTACATCCGCTTCTTACCGCTTGATGACCGCCGGGCCATCATGATTGTCGTCACCGATACGGGGCAGGTAGAGAACTGCCTTTACCCCAGACCGGCCGGTGCCAGCCTGGACGATTTGAACATCATCGCCCAGCGGCTGACCAATTACCTGGCCGGCATGGCCATAGACCATATCGATGAAAAGGCCATCGAAGCCTTTCACGAGACCATCGTCGATGACGTCGAATTATACCGCCTGGCATTCCGGTCCATGGGACGGGCCTTCCACAAGGGACAGCAGTTCTATAAAGGCGGGACCATGGAACTTTTGAACAAGCCGGAATTCAAAGATGTCGACAAGGCCAAGAGCCTCTTTACCATGCTGGAAGAACAGGATGTCGTCGCCAATCTCCTTCACGACGAAGGAGAAGGCGAGGCCGTTACGGTCCGCATCGGCGAAGAAGCGAAGCTATCGCCTATCAATGATTGTAGTATCATTGAAGCGACCTTTACCGACCATGATGTAGTCCTCGGCAAGCTGGCCGTCTTGGGACCAGCCCGTATGGAGTATGCTAAGATTATCGGTCTCTTGGATTTCATGAAACAGCATGTGACACATATGCTGGCGCATTACCACGACGATAAGTAGGGAGGGGTACACAGACATGAGTAATAAAGAAAATAAAGAAGAAAAAGACACAGTGTTGAAAGACGACGCAGAAAAAGTCGTCGAAGACGCTGCCAAAGAAAAGGCAGACGAAGCCAAGGAAGCTGCGGCAGATGAAAGTGCCGATCAAAAGGCACCGGATGCCAAAGACGAAGCTGCCAGCGCAGACGCCGAAAAGGCCGCCAAGCTCCAGCAGCAGTTCGTCCGGCTCCAGGCAGATTTTGCCAACTATAAAAAGCGCACAGTTGCTGAAAAGCTCCAGATTTCAGAAGTCGTCAAGATGGACGTCATCAGTAGCATCCTGCCGGTCATCGATAATTTTGAACGGGCCTTGCAGGTCCCGCAGGACCAGGTGGCAGATGATGTGAAATCCTTCATCGACGGCTATGAAATGATTTATAAACAGCTCCTGGGCGTCCTGGAAAAGGAAGGGGTCACCAAGATCGATGCCGTCGGCAAACCTTTCGACCCCAATTATCATCAGGCCGTCATGCGCGTGCCCAGTGACGAATACGATGACGACGTCGTCGTAGAAGTCCTCCAGGAAGGTTATCTCCTGGGCGACAAGACACTGCGTCCGGCCATGGTAAAAGTTGCATTCAACGGTTAACCATCGTTTGAAATAAGATTGGAGGAATCTTTTATGAGTAAAGTTATTGGTATTGACTTAGGTACAACAAACTCCGTAGTAGCTGTTATGGAAGGCGGCGAACCTACGGTCATCACGAATACGGAAGGCTCTCGCCTCACACCGTCTGTCGTAGGCTTCTCCAAGACGGGCGAACGCCTCGTCGGCCAGCTGGCAAAACGCCAGGCCGTATCCAACCCGGAAAACACCATTTCGTCCATTAAACGCCACATGGGTGAAAGCTACACTGTAGACATCCAGGGCAAGAAATATACACCGCAGGAAATCTCCGCAATGATTCTTCAGAAATTGAAGGAAGATGCTGAAAGCTACCTCGGCGAAAAAGTCACCCAGGCTGTCATCACCGTTCCGGCATACTTCAACGACGGCCAGCGCCAGGCTACCAAAGATGCTGGCAAAATCGCCGGCCTCGACGTTCTCCGTATCGTCAACGAACCGACGGCAGCTGCCCTCGCTTACGGCCTTGATAAAGGCGGCGACGGCAAGATTCTCGTCTTCGACCTCGGCGGCGGCACTTTCGATGTTTCCATCCTCGAACTCGGCGATGGCGTCTTTGAAGTAAAGGCTACCAACGGCAACACCCACCTCGGCGGCGATGACTTCGATAACAAAGTCATGGAATGGATGATTAGCGAATTTAAGAAAGAAACGGGCATCGACCTCTCGCAGGATAAGATGGCTGAACAGCGCCTCAAAGAAGCTGCTGAAAAAGCCAAGATCGAATTGTCCACGGTCCTCTCGACCAACATCAACCTGCCGTTCATCACGGCCGATGCTACGGGCCCGAAACACCTCGATTTGACCTTGACCCGTGCTAAATTCAACGAATTGACGGAAGACCTCGTCCAGGCTACGATGGAACCGACCAAGAAAGCGATTGCTGACTCGGGCTTCACCATCGACGAAATCGACAAGATCATCCTCGTCGGCGGTTCCAGCCGTATCCCGGCCGTCCAGGAAGCTATCAAATCCATCCTCGGCAAAGAACCGAGCAAAGGCGTCAACCCCGATGAATGTGTTGCTATCGGCGCAGCTATCCAGGCCGGTGTCCTCGTCGGTGATGTCAAAGACGTCCTGCTCCTCGATGTCACTCCGCTTTCCCTGGGCATTGAAACCCTCGGCGGCGTCTTCACCAAGATCATCGACCGCAACACGACCATCCCGACATCCGGCAGCCAGGTCTTCTCGACGGCTGTCGATAACCAGCCGTCCGTTGACGTCCACGTCCTCCAGGGCGAACGTGAAATGGCTGCTGACAACAAGACCCTCGGCCGTTTCGAACTGACAGGTATCCCGGCTGCTCCCCGTGGAGTACCTCGTATCGAAGTCACCTTCAACATCGATGCCAACGGTATCGTAAACGTTTCGGCCAAAGACCTCGGTACGGGCAAGGAACAGAAGATCACCATCAAATCTTCGTCGGGCCTCGATAAGAGCGAAATCGACCGCATGGTCAAAGAAGCTGCAGCTCACGAAGCGGAAGACAAGAAACGTAAAGAAGCCATCGAAGCCAAGAACAACGCGGACTCCCTCATTTACCAGGCCGAAAAGACCATCAAGGATATGGGCGACAAAGCCGATGCTTCCAAAGTTTCGGAAATCAAGGATAAGATCGCTGCACTGAAAGAAGCCATGAAGACGGACGATACGGATAAGATCAAAGCCGCTTCCGAAGCCTTGACCAAACCGCTCTATGACCTGACCAGCGAAATGTACAAGAACGCTGACACTGCCCAGCAGGCTCAGCAGCAGGCAGGTGCCCAGTCCGGTGCACAGCAGGCTCAGAGCGATGGCCAGAAAGATGAAAAAGTAGTCGATGCCGATTACACCGTAGTCGACGACGACAAGAAGTAAGATAGATAAGAGGGGCTGCCCACCATGAGTAAAAGAGATTATTATGAAGTCCTTGGCGTTCCCAAAGACGCCAGCGACGCAGAAATCAAAAAAGCGTTCAAGAAATTAGCGCTCAAATACCATCCGGACCGCAACCCGGACAACCCGAAGGCAGCCGAAGAAAAATTCAAGGAAATCAACGAAGCGTACAGCGTCCTGTCGAATAAACAGAAACGCGCCCAGTACGACCAGTTCGGTCCGGCAGCATTCCAGAACGGCAATGCTGCCGGTTCCGGTGCCGGTTTCGGCCAGGGCGGCTTCGGAGGGTTTGGCGGCTTTGGCGGATTCGGCCAGGGCGGCCAGGGCTTCGGCGGCTTCGAAGATATCTTTGATTCCTTCTTTGGCGGCCAGGGCAGCCGTCAGTCGGCCAATGGCCCGCAGCGCGGTGCCGATTTGCGCTTCGACGTAGACATCACCTTCAAGCAGGCTGCCTTTGGTACGGAAATGGAAATCCAGGTCCCCAAGGAAGAAACGTGTGACCACTGTCACGGCAACGGTGCCGAACCGGGCAGCAAAGTCGATACTTGCCCGGACTGCCACGGCACGGGCCAGCAGCGCGTCGTACAGAACACGCCTTTCGGCCAGATGGTCAATGTCCGCACCTGTTCCCGCTGCGGCGGCACAGGCAAGATCATCCATGATAAGTGCAAGAAATGCCATGGCACGGGGACGGTCAAGGTCCGCAAGAAATTAAAGATCAAGATCCCTGCCGGTGTCGATGACGGCGCACGCCTGCGCGTAGCCGGAGAAGGCGAACCGGGCGTCCGCGGCGGCGGTCACGGCGACTTGTACGTCTACATCTTCGTCCGCCGCAATCCCAAGTTCAGCCGTGAAGGCAACGATATCTTGTCCCAGGAAACGATTTCCTTCGCCCAGGCTGCCCTGGGTGCGAAGATTCCCGTCGAAACCCTGGATGGCAAGATCGAACTGACCATCCCGGCCGGCACCCAGACGGGTACGGTCTTCCGCATCCGCGGCAAAGGCGTCCCTGTCCTGGGGTCTAAGAACCGCCGCGGCGACCACCACGTCCAGGTCACGGTCTCCGTACCGAAAGACCTCAATGCCAAACAGAAGGAACTCCTGCGGGAATTTGCCTATGCTGGCGGCGAAACGTGGGTGGGGGAGCCAAAGCCGGCTGAACAACCGGCCGACGGTGACGCCACAGACGCGAAGAACGACAAGAAAGATACCAAGAAGTCTAAGAAGGGCTTTTGGAGTAAGTTAAAAGAAGATCTGGAAAGATAAAGGGAGAATGAACGATGCAATGGAATGAAGTAGATTTGCTCGTTTCCCCAACGGCCACCGATTTGGTGGCCCTTCTTGTTTTTGAATGTGGAAGCAATGGATCGGTCATCGATGACGAACACCCGGACCACAAAGGACGCATCCGCATTACGGCGTATTTCCCGCTGGCACAGGAAGGTCTTGTGGAAACGATACGAGAAAAGATGGGCGCCCTGGAAAGCCGGGGTGTCGATTTGGGCGACTGGAAGGTCGTCGAAAAGAAAGCCGATGACAAGGACTGGCTCTTTGCCTGGCAGGAACATTTCCACCCTAAGAAGATTTCCCGCCATTTCTGGGCGGCACCGGCATGGGAACCGGCCCGGCCGGCGGACGGCGAGGACGTCCTCTCCATCGATCCAGGCCTGGCCTTTGGCAGCGGCTTCCACGATACGACGTGTATGTGCGTCCAGTACCTGGAAGACACGGTGAAGCCCGGCGATACGGTCTTTGACATCGGCACGGGCACGGGCATCCTGGCCATTGCCGCCGCCAAACTGGGCGCGTCCCGCGTGACGGCTGTCGATTTCGATGCCGTCGCCGTCAAGCAGGCGGCCGTCAACGCCAAACTGAACGGCGTCGAAGATAGATTGACCATTGCCAACAGCGACCTCTTGGCGGCTATCCCGGCAGGGGAAAAAGCCGACGTCGTCGTAGCCAACCTGGTGACCAACGCCGTCCTGGCCTTGCTGCCGACACTGCCGCCGTACCTCAAGGAAGGCGGTACGCTCATCGCCAGCGGCATTATCGACGAACGCATCGACGAAGTGCGCCGCGCGGCGGCTGCCGTCGGCTTCACCTGGGTCGATGAACAGTTCCGGAGCGGCTGGTATGCCGTTTTGATGAAGAGGTGAGACTATGCGTAAGATTTTCACGGATTTCCCCATTTGCGGGACCTTTGAACTGTCTGCCGACGATGCCCATCACGTCGTCGTCGTCCTGCGCCATACCGTCGGCGACACGCTGAACGTCACGGACTGCACCGGCGCGACCTATGAATGTTTCATCACCCGTATGGAAGGCCATTCGGCGTACCTTACGCCGGCGCGCAAGCTGTCCGACGGGCCGTCAGCGAACGGCAAGGTCATCCTGGCAGCGGGCCTTCTCAAAGGTGACAAGTTCGACTGGGTCGTCCAGAAGGCGACGGAACTCGGCGTAGGGCGGATTGTTCCTGTACAAATGGAACATTGTGTAGTAAAATTAGATGATAAACGGCGGCAGGCCCGGATCGGACGGTGGCAGCGCCTGGCCCTGGAAGCGGCCAAGCAATGCGGCCGCGACGACGTGCCGGAGGTAGCGCCGGTCATGAGCTTTACGGAACTCGTCGACGCCTATGCCGACACGCGCTTCATCATCCCTTATGAACAGGAAACGGCGCCCTTGTCGGAAGCCTGCCACGACGTGCGGACCGGCGACGCCGTCATCGCCATCGGCCCTGAAGGGGGCTATGCCGAAAAAGAAATCGCCTATGCCACGCAGCATCTGGCGTGGTGCCGCACGGTCTCTCTCGGGCCCCGCATCCTGCGCGCTGAAACGGCGTCGCTGGCGGCCCTGTCTATCATTATGTACGAAAGAGGATTCAAGTAATGCCAACTATCGCTTTTGCCACTCTTGGCTGCCGTGTCAACCAGTACGATACGGACAGTATGCGCGGCCTCTTCCTGGCTGCAGGCTTCACGGAAGCCGATTTCGACGGCCCGGCCGACGTCTATGTCATCAATACCTGCTCGGTCACCCAGGTGGGCGAGAAGAAATCGCGCCAGCTCATCCGCCGGACGAAGAAGCGCAACGAGGCTGCCAAGGTCATCGTCACCGGCTGTTATGCCCAGCTCGACCCGGAGCTCCTGACGTCCATGCCCGAAGTCGATGCCGTCGTCGGGACCAATGAACGCAAGCGCATCGTTTCCATCGTCCGCGAGCTCCTGCACGACGGGGAAGACGAAGCCATCACAGCCGTCCACGACGTGCGCCGTCATGACGAATTTGAGGAGATCCCCCTCTATCCGTCGGCTGTAGAACATACGCGGGCCGATTTGAAGATACAGGAAGGGTGCAATAATTTCTGCTCCTATTGCATCATCCCCTATACGCGGGGCGCCCTGAAATCGCGCCGTCCCGATGCCATCGTCGCCGAAGCGCGGCGCCTCGTCGCCGCAGGATTCAAGGAAATCGTCCTGACCGGCATCCATCTCGGCGCCTACGGCCGCGATCTCGACGACCATCCGACGCTGGCCCACATCCTGGACCGCCTGGTCAAGGAAACCGACGTGGCCCGCATCCGCCTGGGCTCCATCGAGTCCCTGGAAATCGGCGACGACATGATTGCCGTCATGAACAGTTCGGACCGCATCTGCCCGCATCTGCACCTGCCCCTCCAGTCCGGGTCGGACACGATCTTAAAGGCCATGAACCGCCATTATACCGTGGCTGAATATGAAGACCTCATCGCCCGCCTGCGCAGCCGCATCGACGGCCTGACCGTGTCGACAGACCTCATCCTGGGCTTTCCCGGCGAAACGGAAGCCCTCTTTGACGAAACCATGGCGGCCCTGGAACGGCTCCGGTTCTCCCATATCCACGCCTTCCCGTACTCCCAGCGCAGGGGGACGCCGGCTGCGGATATGAAGGACCAAGTCGATACGGCCGAAAAGAAGCGGCGCGTCGAACTCGTCAATGAACTGTCGGCCCGGCAGAAAGAAGCGCTCCTGACGTCCCTGGTCGGACAGAAGGCCGCCGTCCTCATCGAAAAACAGGACGGCACGACCGGCGAAGGCTTCACGGAAAACTACGAACGGGCCGTCGTCGGGAACCTGCCGGATGATGCCGCAGGCACCATCGTCCCCGTCACGCTGACGGATACGGATGGAGCGAAGCTCGTAGGGGAGCCCATAACCGGGCGCCCGCGCGAATCCCGGGAATAGCTCAGCAGCGTAGGGGCTCGCACGTGGCGAGCCCGCGCGAATCCTGTGCATGCATTCGTCCGCAGCTGGGTGCATTTTCGGCAAACGAATCACGGCAAACGAGCCACGTAAACAAAAAGGAGGAATTTATCATGGAAGACTGCATTTTCTGCAAGATCGTTGCCGGGGAAATCCCGAGCACCAAAGTTTGGGAAGACGATGATTTCTTCGCCTTCAAGGACATCAACCCGGTCGCCCCGGTCCACGTCCTGGTCATCCCTAAGAAGCATATCCAGAGCATCGCGGCCCTGACGCCGGACGATGCCGATGTCGCCGGCAAGATGCTCTTCGCCATCCAGAAAGTTGCCCAGGTCATGGGTCTCGACAAGGACGGCTTCCGCGTCGTCTTCAACACCGGTGAAAAGGCCGGCCAGACGGTCCATCACATGCACGCCCATATCTTAGGCGGCAAGGAAATGGCTTGGCCCGGCGTATGAGTACGCAGCGGGGACAGAAGCCCCGGCGCCAGGTGACGATGACGCCGGCCGTCCTGACCCGCATCATCGCTATCGTCCTGCTCATCGGTATCGTCGCGTTTCTGATGATTCACAAAATTTAATCTTCTTCTCAGAAAAAAAGGCCCGGAAGGGTCTTTTTTTTTATGTATTTTTAATCTTTCTCCGCTACTATGGGGGTAATTGGAATCAAGAGAGAAGGGGGACCCGCCATGGAGAAGAAAGCATTAGGTTATTATGGAGAACAGGCGGCGCTGGCTTATGTGCGCCACGAGAAGGGCTATTACGTGCGCTGCTGCAATTACCGCAACCGCCTGGGGGAAATCGACCTCATCGCCGAAGACGGCCATACCTTGGTCTTCATAGAGGTCAAGACGCGGACGACGGCCGCTTACGGCCTGCCCTGTGAGGCCGTGGAACGGAACAAGCGCCGCAAGATCACCCGCGTTGCCTCGGCCTACCTGGCCCGGTTCGATCTTTGGGAGCGGCCGTGCCGGTTCGATGTCATCGAGGTCTGGCCCGATGACCAGGGGGAACCCGTTATCCGCCACCTCGTCCACGCCTTCCAGGCAGAAAGGCGGTGAGGCTGTGTTCGCGCGTATCTACGGGGCGGCGACGTTGGGCCTGAACGGCCATGTCATCGCCGTCGAGACGGACATCTCCAACGGTCTGCCGTCGTTCGACCTGGTCGGTTTGGCCGCGACGTCGGTGAAAGAGGCCAAAGAGCGGGTCCGGGCAGCCGTCAAGAACAGCGGCTATGAATTTCCCATGCGCCGCCTGACGGTCAACCTGGCGCCGGCCGACCTCAAGAAGGATACGGCCGGTCTCGACCTGAGCCTGGCCGTGGCCATCCTCGTGTCGAGCGGCCAGATTCCCGAAGAGGCCTGCGAAAACTGCCTCTTCCTGGGTGAGCTGGCCCTGGACGGTCGCATCCGCCCGGTGAACGGCATCCTGCCCATGGTCCTGGAAGGGGCGGCTCAGGGGATGAAGACGGTCTTCGTCAGCCGGGACAATGCCGGCGAAGCCCTGCTCTGCCCGGACCTTACGGTCTATGGCGTCGGGACTCTCTGCGACGTCGCCGGCCATTTGACGGGCGAGAAGGCGCTGGAGGCCGCCCGGGCCGCACTGCCGGACCCGGACCTGCCCGATTACGACGTCGATTTTTCCGAAGTCCAGGGCCAGGCCGAAGCCAAACGGGTCCTGGAAATCGCTGCGGCCGGCGGCCATAACGTCCTCATGATCGGACCGCCCGGGAGCGGCAAGACCATGCTGGCCAAGCGCATCCCGACGATCCTGCCGCCCATGAATGAAGCCGAGGCCCTGGAAGTGACCAAAATCTACAGCGTCGCCGGTCTCCTCGGGAAGGGCCGTCTCCTGCAGCAGCGGCCCTTCCGCAGCCCGCATCATACCATTTCCATGGCCGGCCTCGTCGGCGGCGGGTCCATCCCCAAGCCGGGCGAAGTGACCCTCAGTCATCACGGCGTCCTATTCCTCGACGAACTGCCGGAATTTCCCCGGTCGGTCCTGGAAGTCCTGCGCCAGCCCCTGGAAGATGGTGTCGTCCATATCGCCCGTGTCCAGGCGGCTCTGTCCTATCCGTCGCGCTTCGTCCTGGTAGCCGCCATGAATCCCTGTCCCTGCGGCCGTTACGGCTTCGATGAAGGCTGTATTTGTTCAGAAAGCGAGATACGCCGCTACACCCATAAGATTTCCGGCCCCCTGTTGGACCGCATCGACCTCCACGTCCGCGTCGAGCGGCCGGCGTACCAGGAACTGATAACCCGGCGGAAAGCCGAATCGTCGGCAGCCATCCGCTCGCGGGTCCTGTCGGCGCGCCATCGCCAGCAGGAGCGCCTGGCGCCCTATGGCTGCACCTGCAACGCCCACATGGGCCACCGGGAGATACGGGCGACGTGCCAATTGACCGAAGCAGCCCAGCAGCTGCTGCGCGAAGCCTTCGACGTCCTGCGCCTCAGCGCCCGCAGCTACGATCGGATCATCAAAGTGTCCCAGACCATCGCCGACCTGGCCAAAGAGCCGGTCATCGCCAAGGAACACGTCGCCGAAGCCATCAGTTACCGCAATAAGATGCAGCAGCCATGAAGGAGGGAAGACTGTGAACCAGGAAACGATGTACGCCGCGGCCCTCCAGTCCCTCAAGGGCTGTGGCAGCCGCCGCCTGCAGGCCCTCCTCGACGTCTGCCGCTCGCCGCGCCGGGCCTGGGAAGCCGTCTGGGATGAGGATTTGCGGCGCCGGACGGGGATCCCGGCCAAGATATTTTCCCAGCTCAGACAAGAACGAAACGTTTTTGACTGGGACCGATTCCAGCATCAGCTGGATTTCTATGGCGTCCGGCCCCTGGCCCTGTGGGATGACGACTATCCGGCGTGGCTGCCCTTCACCGCCCAGCCGCCGCTGGTCCTCTTCTGTCAGGGAACGATGGGCCGCGACAGCAGCAGCCTCGCCATCGTCGGCTCGCGCAAGGCCAGCCCTTACGGCCTGAACGCGGCGGAGTCATTGGCTGCCGAACTGGCGGCCCAGGGCTTTACCATCATCAGCGGCGGTGCCCGGGGAATCGACACGCGGGCCCACCGGGGCGCCCTGAAGGGAAAGGGACGGACCGTCGTCGTCGCTGCCAACGGCCTGGACCGGACCTATCCCAGGGAAAACAAGGCCCTGTTCCGGCAGGTCGTCGACAACGGCGGCGCCGTCATTTCCGAGTATGCCTTTGGCATCGAGCCGCTGTCCCGGAATTTCCCGGCCCGGAACCGCATCATCGCCGGCATGGCGGCGGCGACGATCGTCGTCGAAGCGGCCCTGCGCAGCGGCTCCCTGATTACGGCCGACCTGGCCCTCGACGAAGGGCGCGATGTCTTTGCCATGCCGGGCAGTGTCTTTTCCGAGACCAGCCGTGGGACGAACCACCTCTTGCAGCTCGGCGCCATTCCCTTGACCTGCGTCGACGATGTAATCCGGGAATTTCGCCGCCGCGGCTGGCAGGGACCGGAAACCGTCGCTGAGGCAGCAGCACCCAGCCTGAGTCCGGCTGAACAGGCCGTCATCGACGTCATCCCCTTCGACCGGGCGGCGCCGGTGAGCGAGCTCCTGGAAAAGACGGGCCTGGCCGTCGCCGACCTGCTGCCCATCCTCCTGGCCCTGCAGATGAAAAAAGCCGCCGAGGAACTGCCTGGCGGCTACATCCGCTGTGCGGCGGCCTTTTCTGTCTTATAAGCCGGCGATATAGGCTTTGGCCTTGTCTACGGAGACGACGTCGATCCAGCCGAAGGGGGTCAGGGCGTGACACACCGCGAAGAGGGTGTGGTGGTCTGCGATGAAGGCTTTCAGCGCCGTGAAGACCTGGTCGCTGCCTTCGACGCTGCCATAACCGGCGACAGCCGCATCGATGAGGGCGTTGTCCGGCCATTCTTCGCGGAAACAGCTGTGCAGGAAGAGGAACAGGTCCAGGACCGGTGCCGGCGCGTCGACGAATTTCTTTTCGTTTTCCCAATCGAGGAGGGTAATCGTCCCGTCTTCCCGGTCGTAGGCGATGTCCCGCAGGGCCGGCCGGCCGTGGTGCAGTCCGGCGGCGTGGAGACGGGCCAGGCCCTGGCCGGCTTTTTCAAAGGCCTCCTGGCGGACGTCGGCATATTCTGCTTCTTTGGCGACGCCCTGCAGGGTCTTGCCGGCCGCTTCCATGACGAAGAAGTCTTCATCCAGGAGGACCAGTTTCGGCGCCAGGCGCAGGCGGGCGTTGACGGTCATGATCTTATAGGCTTCGCACCAGAACGCGGCAGACGGGTTCTGTTTGGCAAAGGCATTGCGGCCGTTGCCCCTGCGGCGTTTGATGAAATACTTTTTATTTTCAAATGAAAGCGATAAAACCCGCTTGTCCGGGTGTTCGGCAATGGCAGACTGAACGGATTTTAAGAGAGACCTGTTGAACAAGAAAGTCACACCTTTCAAAATATTAAGATATAATTTCATAATTTACAGCTTCTATACCTGGAAGTATTCCCATATTATAGCAAATTTGGACGGAAAAATAAATGGGGAAGCCCGATAGCATCGCGGAATCATGGGATATAGGATGACATTGCGTTTGCGATGATAATAAAATGGGTTAATGAAATTGATAAGTACTATTGACACGTGAAGAAAAGCACTTTATAATAATAGCTGTAAATGAATATCAATATTTCAAAGGGAGATGTGTCGTATGTTTCAGAATACAGATTTTTGGATTGGCTTAGGTATCGGTGTCGTCGCCGGCGTCTTCGGTTACAAATTGATGTCTGAACGGGAACAGCAGCTCATGGCTCTGCAGCAGCCGGCTGCCGGTGCTATGACCGCGTCGGTTCCCCTGGCTGAATTGCAGCGTCAGAAAGAAGAATTGGAAGACATGATTGCAGCCCAGGAAGCCGCACAGGCGAAATAAGTTTGTAGTGAAGGCCTTTGCGTTTTCACTTGCTGAAAACTAAAAACTACAAACTTCAAACTCAAGAAGAGGCCGTCTTGGATGACGGCTTCTTTTTTTTAGGAAAAAACAGGAAGGACTGCTTGTATGATTATTCCGACGTCGAAATGGGACCTCATCATGAGAGCTGTTACTATTTCGTCTTACTTGCCGGGCCGTATCCGCCTGTACAGCAAGAAACTCGTCGGCAATGCTGATTTGGGCCGCAAGGTCTATGCCTACATTGCCAGCTATAAAGAAATCGATAAAGTCGATGTCAATGTCCTCACGGGTTCTGTCTTGATCACGTATCGTCCGCAGGTCCTGCGGGCCAACCGGGAACTCGTCCGGGTAGAAAATTATATCATGAGCCACGTTGAAAGGAGAAGGTAATTATGTCTTATGCCTCAGGTTTTATGGTGGGCACGTCGATTGGCAAAGCCGTATACGATATGTTCCACAATAAGAAGGGCAAAGCGGCTGCCGCAGCTGCGCCCGCCGGTGTATGCCGGTCTCAGGTCCAGGCGGCAAAGCCTGCCGCTGCTGTGCCCCATTTTGCCTGCGTTTCTGTCTTGAAAGGACGCCGCCGTTACCGTGCGGCCGCCCTCGTTGGCAATGCGGAATTGGCTAAATTGATCGAAGAAAAAGTCAGCACCCTGCCGGATGTCCAGTTCGTCCAGGTCAGCGCCGTTACGGGCAGCATCTTGGTCTTCGCCCATAGCGAAGGGACCTTGGATAAATTGGAAAACTTTTTCCGCTTCCGCCTCTTTCCAAATGCCGTAGAAGGCCTTGTCGGTGCCGTCTGCGATGCCGGACAGGCTGAAGCCGGGAAAGCGGAATCGGCGACGTATTTGAAGGCTGTCCAGGATACGGCCGACGTCTTCAGTCAGGCTATTTTTCGGAAAAGCAAGGCCTTCCTGGATTTGCGGACCCTGATCGCCGTAGTCCTGACCCTTCGCGGCCTGCGGAAGACCGTATTCCTGGGTCAACGCCCGACAGGACCGCAGATGCTGTGGTGGGCCCTGTCTTTATTGAGGAGGCGTTAAGTCATGTACATGCGCAATACGATTTTCCTGAACAGCGAGCTCCCCAGCCGCCTGCGGCCTGTCCTGAGCGTCAAGCTCCGCCAGGTCCGGGGCATCGTCTCAGCTGTTGTCGAAGAAAAGAAGGTCACTGTCTACTATATGGGACGGCTGGACCTGCGGGCGCTCCAGCTCTTCGTCCGCGCTTTTGAAGAAAAATATGGCCGCAAGAAAGAAGCCAAGAACGACGATATGGACGTCGCCACGTACCGCCGGGAAGCGATTATCTCCGTCGGCGGCTTCATCGCCATGAACATCCTGCGCAAGGTCAATCCGGAATTTTACGGGTCGATCCTCTTGTTTCGCCGATTATTTACCTTATATATTGCACGCCGTTACATTAAGAACGGCATCCTGGGCCTCGTAAAAGACCATCAGGCCAATGCCGACACGCTGACGGCGACGGCTGTCGCTGCGTCCGTCCTGGCCGGCAAGCCCGAATCGAGCCTGACCCTCCTGGCCCTGTCGAACGGCGCCGAAATGATGACCGAATACGCCGCCGAAAAGGCACGCCGTCAGATTTCGGGCCTGCTCAAACTAGACCAGCGCGACGTCTGGCTCGTCGAAAACGGCCATGAACGCAAGGTCCCCGTCGAATCGCTGAAGCGGGGCGACCTCATCGCCGTCCACCTGGGCGAAAAGATTTGTGTCGACGGCAGCGTCGTCAGCGGCAATGCCGCCGTCAACCAGGCGTCCATTACGGGTGAATCGAACCCGGCCATCAAGCAGGAAAAATCGCCGGTCTATGCCGGCAGCGTCATCGAAGCGGGCGACCTGGTCATTCGCGTCGAGAAGGTCGGCGCCGATACGTCCCTGGCCCAGATCATCCACCTCGTCGAAGAAGCCCAGACCCGCCGGGCACCGGTCCAGAACTTTGCCGATAAGATGGCCAATCTCCTGGTTCCTATCTCCTTCATCGGCGCAGCCATCGTCTACGGGGCAACCAAGGACTGGCAGCGCGTCCTCAATCTCTTGTTCATCGACTTCTCGTGCGGCCTGAAATTGTCGACGGCAACGGCCATCTCGGCCGCCATCGGCGTGGCAGCCCGCAAGGGGATCCTCATCAAGGGCGGCAACTACATCGAAAACCTGGCCGATATCGACACGGTCGTCCTCGACAAAACCGGGACCATCACCATGGGCGTCCCGCAGATCGACCACATTGAGACGGTCGAAGGCGTCGACCATAAGGAAATGATTCTCCTGGCCGCGTCGGCTGAAATGCACTCGGTCCATCCCCTGGCCGTAGCCGTCCAGAAATACGTCAATGCCCAGGGCTGGCAGACGCCGCCGCACGCTTCGTCGGAAACGGTCGTCGCCCGAGGCATGAAAGCTGCCGTGCCGAACTTTGAAGGCTACGAAGGCGGGGACGTCCTCGTCGGCAGCCGCCGCTTCATGACCGAGGAAGGCGTAGAAGGCATGCCGGCCACGGACAACAAGACGTGGGGCAAGAATCTCTTGTACATCGCCCGCAATGGCCGGTATCTCGGCTTTTTGGTCATCCAGGACCCGGTCCGTCCGGGCATGAAGAAGACCTTGAACCGCATGCGTCGCCTGGGCATCGACGAAGTCGTCATGCTCACGGGGGATTCCAAGGACGTCGCCGCCGAAGTCGCCCGCGACATGGATATCGACTCGTATCATGCCGAAATCCTGCCGGAAGACAAGGCCAATTACGTCATGAAAATGCAGAAGCGGGGCAACGTCATGATGGTCGGCGACGGCATCAACGATGCGCCGGCCCTGGCCTTTGCCGATATCGGCGTCAGCCTCGGCGGCAACAAGACGGACATCGCCGCTGAATCGGCAGCCATCACCATCCGCTCTGAAGACCCGTCGAAACTGTACGATGCCCTGTACATCGGGCGGGAAACGATGCGGGCCATCAACCAGAACTTTACGGCTACCATCGTAGTCAACTCGGCAGCCATGCTCCTCGGCGCCTTAGGGAAGATCAGCCCCCTCTGGGCCGCTGTCATCCATAACACAGCCACCCTGGCCGTCGTCCTCAACAGCGTCCGCATCCTCAAACCGGCCCGGACCATCCGCCGTTCCGCATAGTAAGGGCTCGCCCATGCCCATGATTTGTAGGGGCTCGCATGTGGCGAGCCCGTCAGGTATATGTAAGCTGTCTGTGAACGGATTGGCGTGAACGGGCGCCCCTAAAAAGGGACTTGTCGCAAAACGACAAGTCCCTTTTTTATAAATGAATTTCAATAACATCTATTGACAGACTATGTGAAAAAATATATAATATTTTTGGTAATGAAATATATTATCATAAAAGAAGGGATGTGTGAGTATTATTTACGGAGCTGAAAGGAGCGAGGTAAATGAGTGTCGTCATCGTAGGTGGAAATGATTGTATGGTTTGTCGTTATAAGCGTATCTGCAAAGAATACGATTATAAGGCCAAAGTCTTTACACAAGTACCGAGCGATTTCAAGTCGAAAATCGGATCGCCGGATCTTGTCGTGTTATTTACCAGCACCGTGAGCCACAGTATGGTCCGCTGCGCCATCAAGGAAGCGCAGCGCAAGAACGTCGAAGTCGTCCGTTCCCATACGAGCAGCTCGAACGCGCTGAAGAGCATATTAGCCGCCCGGACGGAAAAAGCCGTCTGAGGGCCAGGAAAGGGGAGTTAGTCATGAAAATTGTTTCATTAGCCGACATGAAAGTCGGCCAGTCGGGCGTCGTCGAAGCCTTAGAAGGGCGGGGGAACATCCAGCACCGCCTCGTCGACATGGGCGTCGTCAAGGGCTCGCACATTACGGTCTTCAAAAAGGCCCCGCTTGGAGACCCTGTCGAAGTCAAAGTCAAAGGGTGCGCACTGGCATTGCGTATGAATGAAGCGGCCATGATTTCCGTCGCTGTTGAATCATAAAGGGGGTACATAGTAGTCATGGAAAATGCAGCAAAAATCAAGATTGCCCTGGCCGGCAATCCGAACTGCGGTAAAACGACGATTTTTAACAACATTACCGGCGCCAAACAGCACGTCGGCAACTATCCTGGCGTTACTGTCGAAAAGAAAGAAGGCCATCGCACCTTCAACGGCAAGGACCTGCTCTTCGTCGACCTGCCGGGTACATACAGCCTGACGGCGCGGTCCCTGGATGAAGTCGTCGCCCGTAACGTCATCATCAATGAAAAACCGGACATCATCGTCAACGTCCTCGATGCGTCCAACCTGGAACGTAACTTATATCTGGCGGCACAGCTTGTCGAACTGGGCCGGCCCATGGTCATCGCCCTGAACATGATGGACATTGCCGACCGCATGGGCATCAAAATCGACTTCAAGAAACTGGGACAGCAGCTCGGCGCCGTCGTCGTGCCCCTTGTCGGCAGCAAGAACATCGGCACGAAAGAATTGCTCGACGCCATTTCCGGCACGCAGACGAAGGACCTGGTCAATGCCAAAGTCGATTATGGTCCCGACGTCGAACCGGCTATCGCCAATTTGACCGATGCCATCGAAAAAATGGGCATCATCAAATATCCGGTCCGCTGGCTGGCTGTCAAGCTCTTGGAAAACGACTCTGATGCCGTCGAAAAAGTCCGTGCCATGGAAGGCACCCAGTCCATCCTGGCCCTGGCTTCGACCCTGCGTGATTCCTTGGCTAACAAGATTGATTTGGACTTCTATTTCGCTCAATGTCGATATCAATTCGCAACGGATGCATTTAATAAATCGATTATCAATGTCGGTTCGAGCGACTCCTTGTCCGATAAGATCGACAGTGTCTTGACTCATCGCTATTTAGGGATTCCTATTTTCCTGGCCCTCATGTGGCTCATGTTCGTCGTCGTCATCAACGTTGGCGCTTACCCACAGGGATGGCTCGATACGGGCTTTTCCATGCTCGGCGACTGGTGCAGCGATGTCATTGAAGATGAACAGCTCCGGTCTCTCGTCGTCGACGGCGTCATCGGTGGTGTCGGCTCCGTCCTGTCCTTCGTCCCGCTTATCGTCCTCTTGTATTTATTCATCAGCCTTCTCGAAGATACGGGCTATATGGCCCGCGCCGCTTTCCTCATCGACCGCGCCATGCGTGCCCTGGGGCTGCACGGCAAGTCCTTTATCCCCATGATCCTCGGCTTTGGCTGCAACGTACCGGGCATCATGGCCGCTCGTACCTTGGATAACGAAAAAGACCGTCTGGTCACGATCCTGGCCTGCCCGTTCATGAGCTGCGGCGCCCGCCTGCCCGTATACACCCTGCTCATCGCTGCTTTCTTCGGCGCTTCCGGCCACGGCGGTACAGTCCTCTTCGGCATTTACCTCTTAGGCATCGTTATTTCCATCTGCGTCGCCCTGGTCCTCCGTCACACGACCTTTAAAGGGGAACAGGAACCGTTCGTCATGGAAATGCCGCCGTATCACATTCCGACCTTGAAAGGCGTCCTCATGCACATGTGGGAACGCACGGTCTTGTACCTCAAGAAAGCCGGTACCTTCATCCTCGGTGCCTCTGTCTTGGTTTGGTTCCTCACAGCTTACCCGGTGGATGTCGATTATTCTCAGGATTTCGATGCCGCTAAAGATCAGGTCACAGCCGAAATGGAACAGAAACAATCTGACATCCTCCAGTCCTATGGCCTCAGCGCTATCGAAGACAATGACGCCTTGAATGAGATGTATGAATCCATGGTCGCCGCCGCCGATGAAGCCGCTGACGAAGCCGATGAAAACGAAGCCGATACGGGCAACGCTTTGAACCCGGCCGCTGCTTTGAGCTCCGTTGAAGACCAGGTCAAAGACTCTGAAAATGCAGAAGATAACCTCTTCATGGGCAAATACCCGCAGAGCTTCGCCAATCTCCAGGAACAGAATCCGGCCGTCTTTGCCCAGGCTCTGCCGCTCTTCGATGCCAAAGCCGATGCGGACGACGAAACGTCTAAGCTCGAAGATCAGCAGAATGCTGAAAAATTGGAACAGTCCTATGCGGCCCACCTCGGTCACTTCGTAGAACCGGTCATCGCACCGCTCGGCTTCGACTGGAAGATCGGCGTAGGCCTCATCGCCTGCACGGCTGCTAAAGAAGTCATGGTCTCCACGCTGGGTACGATTTACAGCGTCGGCGGGGACGATACTCATCAATCGGGCCTCGTCGCTTACCTCAGAGATGATCCGGACTTCAACCAGGCCGTCGCCCTGTCGCTCATGGTCTTCGTCCTGCTCTACATGCCGTGCGTCGCTGCCATGGCCGTCATCAAACGTGAAACGGGCTCGTGGAAAATGCTCCTCGCCAGCAACGGCATGTGCCTCGTCCTCTCGTACGTCCTGGCCTTCGTCACCTATCACCTGGCCCTCATGGCCGGCCTCGGCGCGTAACCTTGAAAGCAACTCTCTCATACCGTATAATATAGTAGGGGCCGCCCAGAGGGCGGCCCGTATGAGATTCATCATCTCTGCAAAGGAGGTATATCTATGAGTCCTGCAACCATTATCGTCGCTATCGTCGTCATCATCGCCGTAGCGTACTTCATTCACCATATCCGCGGCTTGTTCAACGGAACGGCCAGCTGTTGCAGCAACTGCTCAGGCAGCTGCTCATCCAGTAGCAAAACAAAAACGGGAGGCAACTCGAAACTGCCTCCGTGCTGCCAGAAATAGCATAAGAAAAGAGGCTGTCGCACGTGCGACAGCCTCTTTTCTATTTTTTCAAATACGAATCGAAGAAGGCTGTGATGATGTCGAGTACTTCTTTTTGGTTCCAGTAGATGCCGCCATGGGCCGCGCCTTCTACCAGGTAGCGTTTTGACGGGACATGATGTTTCTGGAGGGCCTGGAAGAGCAGGTCCGTCTGGCTCGGGGAAACGACGGTGTCATTTGTGCCGTGCATGAGCAGCAGGGGCGCACTGGTCTGGGAAATGTACGTGATGGGGTTGGCCTTTTGGGCGCCTTCCGGATTGGCCAGGATGCCGCCGTCGTGGCCGCCGAATACGGCAGAGCCGTTCACCCAAAGGGCTTCGGTGGCGCCGGCCGATCGGTGGGCTTTTTTCACGGAATCATTATAGTCATCGCCGATGCGGGTCAGGTCAGAGAGGCCGTAGAGGTCGACGGCGGCTTTGACGTCGCTGCCGACCTGGAGATTATCGCCTTTGTCGAAGGTTTTCGTGCCGCTGGTCGTCGCCGCCATCGCCGTGAGATAGCCGCCGGCACTGCCGCCGATGATGCCGATTCGTTCCGGGTTGATGCCGAATTGGTCTGCATGGGCTTTCAAATAGCGGATAGAGGCCTTCACATCTTCCAGGGGTTCCGGGAAGCGGGCCGTCGGTGCGACACGGTACTGGATGGAAGCGACGACATAGCCCGCTTCGGCCAGGTGCATGCGGAGCTGGATGCCATTGTCCTTATTGGCGTTGATGAAGCCGCCGCCTGTGACATAAACGATGGCAGGCAGTTTCGCAGCTGATTTCGGCTGAAGGATGTCCATCTTCATGGCCACGTTGGGGTAGCCCCGCATGGGGACTTGTTCATATACGACATCGGAAATCTGATTGATGACCGGTGTCTTTACCGGCACGGATAGCTTCGTGCTTTCTACTTTTCCCGGCATGTCTTTCGTCGCCGAGTCGACGTTTACCTGGGTGGCCATGGCATTGCCGCCTATACACATCAACCCCATCAAGGCCAGGGCTAGCAGCTGTTTTTTAGATTTTTCCTTGCCTTTGAATATTTGCATGCATATTTCTCCTTACATTTTTTCTTCATTATAGCATATTATTTTTCATTTGTTAGCAGGATTTTGGCGGGCCTGTGTCGAAGTTTATAAAGTGAAGCAAATTCCGAAAGATAGGGGGCTCGTTATGAGACGATGGAAAGAATGTATCTTAGCCGGGCTGATTTCATGCTTTTTGGCCGTTCCCTGCCTGTCCCTGGCTAACGATGAGAAGATACCGGAAGGCGCGGGCGGAGGAGCCATCGCCTTGCAGACCGATGGGAAAAGCGACCTGTTGCAGGCCGTCCGGGCCAAGGATTATGACAAGGCCCTGCAGATCGTCAACGGCCAGATCGAAGCCCATCCCGGCGATGCCGATGCCTACGACCGCCGCAGCGCCATTTACGCCCTTTTAGGACGCTATGACCAGGCCCTGGCCGATTGTGACAAGGCCATTTCCCTGGAACCGGGCGCAGCCTTCCATTATTTCAACCGCGGCGCTATCTATGAACAGCGTAAAGAATACCAGCTGGCCGTCAACGATTATACCAAGGCCTTGTCCCTGAGCCAGAACGGGGATCACCTGCAGGGACTGATGTATTTCAACCGGGCCCGGGCCTATACAGCCATAGAAGCCTACGACAAAGCCCTGGCCGACCTCAAGCAGGGTGAAAAGCTGGCGCCGGCCTTCCCGCATAATTATTTCCTCGAAAGCCTGGTCTATGAAAAGAAAGGCGATAAGAAATTGGCCGATCGGAGCCGCCATGTCGGCGTCATGTACGAACTCATGCACCGCGGCGATTACTTCCTGGCCGGGTCCGTCGCCGAAGAAGCCGGTTTCTATGACCAGTCCCTGGCCCTGCTCCAGGAAGCGGTGAAACGCCATCCCGACGACAGCCGGGTCTATTCCGAACGGGGCCTGGTCTATGCCAAGATGGGTCAGGATGAGCTGGCCATTGCCGACTTGACCAGAGCCCTGGCACTGAAGGAAACGGCTATGGATTACAACAACCGCGGCGAATGTTACCGCCATTTGAAACAATTCGACCTGGCCAAACGGGACTACGACCAGTCCATCCGCCTGGCGACAGATGATGACGATAAGCTGGCCGTCTACGACAGCCTGGGCCAACTGGCCATAGACCAGGGCGACTACCGGCGGGCGGCGCAGTACCTGAGCCAGGCCCTGGCCATCAAGCCCTATGAAGACGGCTATCGCCTGCGCAGCCAGGTCTGGCGCAAGTTAGGCGATACGAAGAGAGCTGACCAGGATGAAGCAGCGGCCCAGGAAATCGAGCAGCGCGAGCTCCTGGGTTCGTAACTGGACTTTTCAAATTCCCCTGAATATGATATAATTGAAATGTTGTTCGTGAAAACAAGTAAATGTCATACACATAATTTCAGTATTTTAAGGGGGAATTTAATGAAGAAGTCTATCATTACCATTCTGTTTCTCTGCTGTCTTATGGGAACCGTCACGGCTTCGGCTGCACAGGTCAAAGATGCGGAAATCGTATCTCCTGCCGTCGCTGCCATGGCTCAGGTACAGGCACAGGACAAAGCCAAAAAGAAAGATAAAACCACTGAAAATAAAAACTCCGATAAGATCGGTGACCGCCTTCGGGACCGCGTCCACGCCCTGATTCCGGCATCGGCCTTTTCTAATATCGACAACCCCGGGACGATTACGCCCGACACTGTCAAGTACCACTATGCCGAATCGCAGCACATGGCTACGCCGGTCACGGCCTGGAACCGTCAGAAATATGAAGACCAGTACCAGTATCAGTACCAGCATGACTCGTATGATGCGGCCATTGCCGACGCCTATGCGTACCGCCGTGATTTCGGCAAGAGCAACCTGCGCAAGTGGAGTAGCACTGAAGGCATGGATACGCCGTGGGACAGCAACTGGACGACCGATACGGCTCATTTCCAGAGCTCGACCATCGCCTTCCTGGACCGTCTGAATACGGAAGCCCGCCAGGCCGGCATTTCCTTCGTCATTACCGGCGGTGCCGAAAGCGGTTACCACGCCAGCGGTATCTATTCCCACGAAAATGGTTATAAAGTCGACATCTCCGATGATGGCATCTACCAGGGCACCAAAGCCTACGAAGTCCTCATCAACGCCTTGTCGCCGTATAAACACCAGATTACCCACGAATGGGACAAGAACCACTACGACATCACGATTTATCCGGAAAATTATAAAGGGTAAGAAACAACTTCAAACTCAAAAGGGCTTGTCGTACGACGACAAGTCCTTTTTTGCACCCGAAAGGAGCTATTATGAAGCGAAGGGATTGGGATGGCTATTTTGCCTCCCTTATTGGCGACAGCGGGACCTGCGTGCCCGGCCTGGCCGTCCTGGCCTATGCCGGCGGCCGTGAGGTCTACCGCTTTGCCGGCGGTGTCCGCCGCATGGCCGGGGCACAGACCTGGCCCATGACGGAAGACAGCCGTTTCCGCATGGCGTCCGTCTCCAAGATGTTCACGGTCTTTACGATTATGCAGCTCGCCGAAGCAGGGAAGCTGTCCCTCGACGAGGATGTCAGCGAGTACCTCGGCTTTCGCCTGCGCCATCCGTCGTATCCCGACATGCCCATTACGCTCCGCAGCCTGGCTTCTCATACGTCGGGCTTGCGCGACGGCAAAGTCTACAGTATCCCGCCATCCGTCAGAGTCCGGGCCTTCTTTACGCCAGGCAGTCCCTATTGGGAAGGCGGCGCCCATTTCGCGCCGGCCGGACAGGCACCGGGCGCCTATTTCACCTATTGCAACCTCAACTACGGCCTCTTGGGGACGGTCATCGAAGCCGTGACGGGCCAGCGTTTCGACCAGTATCAGAAGACCCATATCCTGAAGGACCTGGAATGCCGGGCTGATTACGTGCCGGGCAACCTGGAAGCGCCTGAGTTCGCCCGCTTAGGGACGATTTACCGCAAGCAGGATAGACAGGGCCGGTGGGAGGAAAAAGGCCCCTGGCAGGGGATTATGGACGATTTTGGCGGTGTCCAGCCGCCAAGGGAGACCCTGTCCCTGCAGAATCCCTATGCCCAGGACGTCTGTCAGACTTACGACCTGGCCGGTTATCAGCCTGGGACCAATGCGACGATTTTTTCTCCCCAAGGCGGCCTGCGCCTGTCCCTGGAAGAATTGGGCCACGTCCTGGCGATGCTTCTTCACGACGGCCGTTACGCCGGGCGGCAGGTCCTCCGCCCCGCTTCGCTCCAGGACATGTTCAGCCCGCAATGGACCTATGACGGCCACAATGGCGATACGTGCGGCCAGACCCTGCTGACCTATGGCCTGGGCGAGTTCTTCGTCGACGGCAGAGGGCCGGCCCGCTGCTGCCGTACCAAGGCCATCGATTTATGGGGCCATACGGGCCAGGCCTTTGGCCTCTTATCGGGCCTTTTCATCCGTCCCGGGACGGGAAGCGGCTTTGCCTATGTCATGAATGGGGAGGCCCTGGCCGAAGACGACGACCCGCGCAGTGCCGGTCAGTTCAGCCGCAATTATATTTGGGAAGAAAAGGTCATGGACGGCCTGTGCCGGTTGATTGACGGCCTATAAGGGCTGTGCTATGATAGTAAAATGTAAATGACATTCCCTATAGGAAGGCGATAACGATGAATGCATATGAAAGTACCATGAATTTTACGCGCCGCGCCGTCTGGGCCCAGATCGACCTGGACGCAGCCGCTCACAATATGCGCCAGATCCGCAAACACGTCGGTCCTGACGTCAAGATTGCCGCCGTCGTCAAGGCCAATGCCTACGGTCACGGCAGCGTCGAACTGGCCAAGACCTTTGCCGAAAACGGCGCCGATTGTTTTGCCGTATCCAGCCTGGACGAAGCCGTCGAACTTCGCCGCTACGCGCATATCGACAAGGAAATCTTCATCCTCGGCCATACCGATGCCCGGCGGACGGAAGAACTCCTGACCTATGACATCGAACCGGCCGTCTTCAACTTGAAGAACGCTGAATTTTTCTCGCAGGAAGCCCAGCGCCTGGGCAAGACCTTGCGCGTCCACATCGCCGTCGATACGGGCATGAGCCGCGTCGGTTTCCAGGTCAATGAATTTAGCGTCTCTGAAATCAAGGCCATCGCCGCCCTGCCCAACATCGAGATCCGCGGCATGTTCACTCATTTTGCCGTCTCCGATATCAAGGACAAGACCTTTACGCGCGAACAGTACGGCCACTTCCGCTGGATGTGCAAGCGCATGGAAGAAGAAGGCATCCACATCGCCCTGCGCCACTGCTGCAACAGTGCGGCTGCCCTGGAACTGCCGGAATACTATTGTGACATGGTCCGGCCGGGCATCATCATGTACGGCTGCGAACCGTCGCCGGATGTCGATATCAAGCCCTATGACCTGCGGCCGGTCATGTCCCTGCGCTGCTGCATTGCCCATGTCAAACTCATTGACGCCGGGGCGACGGTCAGCTATGGCCGCCATTATACGGCACCGTCGCGCCGGAAAATCGCGACCCTGCCTGTCGGTTATGCCGATGGCTATTCGCGTATCCTGTCGGGGAAAGTCGACGTCCTCTATCATGGCCACCGCGTCCCCCAGGTCGGCGCCATCTGCATGGACCAATGCATGATCGATGTCAGCGGCGAAGCCAATGTTCATGCCGGTGACGAAGTCGTTCTCTTCGGCCGCCAGGGAGACAGCTTCATCCCCATCGAAGAAATCGCCGCCGCCTGTGGTACCATCAATTACGAAATCATGTGCAACATCTCGCGCCGCGTCCCCCGCGTCTACATGAAGAACGGCAAAGTCGTCGGCCGCGAAGAATATTTATTTGATAAACCGTAAGAAATCGTTCATCGTAGGCCGTTCATCGATGTAGGGGCCGCCATAGTCGGCGGCCCGCCTGAATCCTGTGAATAGCCTTATTCAGTATTTGTGTGAATCTTCGACAAACGATGAACGACAAACGAACCACGAAAAAGGATTGCTGCGTCAGCAGCAATCCTTTTTTTATCCCTTCCATGATTTTGTTGCAAGTGGTATACTGTATATAAGATACGAGCATACATAAATGCAAAATAATCATAAAAAGGCGGTGTTGTATTATGGATTGGAATAACAAAACAGCGGCTAATGTCAAAGCCATCAAACCCTCGGGGATCCGCAAGTTCTTCGATATTGCGGCTCAAGTCAAAGGGGTCTTGTCCCTGAGTATCGGTGAACCGGATTTTGCCGCACCAGACAAGGTCCTGGACGCCATGAAGGCCAGCCTCGATGCCAAGGAAACGAGTTATACCGGAAATTCAGGCATGATGGAGCTCCGTGAAGCCATTAGCCAGCACTTTGAAAAGCACTATGGCGTCCATTATGACCCGAAAGACGAAATCCTGGTCACTGTCGGCGTCTCCGAAGGCCTGGCCATGGCCCTTTTGGCCATTACCGAACCGGGCGATGAAGTCATCATCCCCGACCCGGCCTATGTCGCCTATCCGGCGTCTGTCGAACTGGCCGGCGGGACGCCGGTCTTCGTGCCGACCTATCCGGAACACGACTTCAAATTGACTGTCGAAGCCTTGGAAAAAGTCATCACGCCCAAGACCAAGGCCATCGTCATCGGCTATCCCAACAACCCGACAGGGACGGTCATGTCTGCCGAAGAACTGATGCCCATTGCCCAATTTGCCGAAGCGCACGACCTCATCGTCTTGTCCGATGAAATCTACTGCGAACTCATGTATGGCGATGCCCAGTTCACATCCTTCGCCAAATTGCCGGGCATGCGCGAACGGACGGTCATCTTCAACGGCTTTTCCAAGGCCTATGCCATGACCGGTATGCGCCTGGGCTATGTCTGCGCGCCGCGGGAGGGCTTGGCACCTATTTTGAAGCTCCATCAGTACGCCATCATGTGTGCCAATACGACGGCCCAGGTCGGCGGCATCACGGCCCTCAAGGAATGTGATGATGACGTCGAAGCCATGCGCCAGGAATACGACCGCCGCCGCAAAGTCATCTATAAAGGCCTGTGCGATATGGGATTGCCTGTCTTTGAACCGAAAGGGGCTTTCTACATCTTCCCGGATATCCGCTGCACGGGTATGACGTCGGCCGAATTTTGTGAAAAACTGGTCCAGGAAGAAAAAGTCGCCGTCGTCCCGGGTACGGCCTTCGGCGCCCAAGGCGAAGGCTTCGTCCGCATCTCCTACGCCGCCAGCATGGACACCATCCAGGAAGCCCTGAAACGCATGGCCCGCTTCGTGGATAAATATAGAAGTTGTTAGTGGTTCGTGGCTCGTGGCTAGTCACGAACCACTAACAACGAACCACTAAAAAAAGCGTCCGATAAGGGGCATTTTGGCAGCGTCTTCTTTGGTGACGCCTCCGTTGAGGACCATGCAGCCGATGTAGATGGCCGACCCGACGATGCAGGTCAGGAAGAGGTCCAGGAAGAGTCCCAGGTAGGGGAAGAGGAAAGCGTACATGAAATACATGGCGACGCCCATGATGGCGGCGGAGACGATGTTTTTCAAGACGACTTTGACGTCGATGACGTAGCCGATTTTACGGTAAATGAAGAACATGTTGAGGACGGCGGCGACGCCGATGTCGGCCACCGTCGCATAGGAAGCCCCGGTGATGCCCAAGGTCGGGATGGCGACCAGGAACCAGTTGCACAGGACCTTGGCGACACAGGCGACAGCCATGTTGATGACCGGAATCTTCGGCTTCTTCAGCCCCTGGAGGATGGCCGTCGAAATCTGGTGCAGCCCCAGGAAGCAGATGGCAATGGCCACAGCCCGCGTCGCTTCCGTCGCGGCCGGTGCATTGTAGATGAAGGTGACGATCGGTTCGGCCATGACGTAGAGGATGACGCTGAACGGAATGGTGACCAGGAAGGAAATGCGCATGGACGTCGCCGTCCGTTCGCGGATTTCATCGTATTCCTTCAAGGTGAAGCTGTGGCTGATGGCCGGTACCAGGCTCATGGCCATGGCAGCCGTCAGGATAGTGGCCAAGTTGATGAGCGGTACGGACATGCCCGTTAAGTAGCCGAACAGTTCCGTGGCCTGGTGGGTCGAATAGCCGGCCACTTCCAGCCGCCGCGGGACGATGAGCAGGTCCAGGTTGGATACGACGGGGAGCATGATGCTCGACAGGGAAATGGGGATGGCCAGGATGACCAGGCGCTTCAAGATGTGTTTGATGCTTTCCTGTTCGAACGTCGGCCCGCCGACGGGGAGGGACCGCTTCAGTTTATAGTAGTAATAGACCAGGACCAGCCAGGCCGCAAACCCGCCGGCACCGGCACCGAGGCTGGCACCGCCGGCAGCATAATCGAGGCCGTACGGCAGGAGGAGGGCGGCGAAGCCGAGCATGACGACGACGCGGACCAGCTGTTCGACGATCTGGGAAATCGCCGTCGGCGTCATCTGCTGCCAGCCCTGCAAGTAGCCGCGGTAACCGGCGATGATCGTCGTGAAGAAGATGGCCGGTGCCAGGGCGATGAGCGAATAATAGGCCCGGCTTTCGCGGATGATGTGTTCATCGATGAGGAAGCTGGAGCCGAAGAACATGAGGATGCTCAAAAAGAGCGCCGTCGTACACAGCATGGACAGGGACACGTGGAAAATGCGCTGGGCGCCGAAATAATCCTGTTTCGCTACTTTTTCAGCTGTGATGATGGAAATTGCGATCGGCAGGCCGGCACTGGAAATATCGAGTGCCAGCAGGTAAATCGGGAAGGCCATCTGGTAGATGCCGATGCCTTCACCGCCGAGAATACGGGACAAGATGATCCAGTTGATACTGCCAATGGCTTTGACGACAAAGCCTGACAAGGTCAGGATCAATGTGCCGGAGATAAACTTGTTTGCCATGATAACCCCTTAACTCTATAGAATTTTTACCAACATAACAACTAATTTTAGCACATTTACCTAACCTTGTATATAGTGAAGTGTCAGCCGCCAACCTCTCCGGCCCGTCGGGGCACCTTCAGCCCGGCTCTCCGTTTTGGCAGCCGTCCTGCGTTTCCCCGCGGTCAACGCCTGACGGGCCAAAAAGGGCCTATCAGGGGAGGCTTTCACAAACCACGAACCACGAGCCACTAGCCACGATCTGCGGCCTGCGCTTTCAGGATATCCATAAATTCTTTGCCCGTAATCGTTTCTTTTTCGTAGAGGTACTTGACCAGGGCATCCAGGGCCGGGCGATGGTCTTCCAGGATTTTCTTGGCCTTGGCGCGTTGTTCCTTGACGACGGAGACGACTTTGGCGTCGATGTATTTCTGCGTTTCCGGCGCGCAGGCCAGGGAGTATCGCCGCCGAGGTATTTATTGGTGACCGTTTCCATGGCGACCATGTCAAATTCGTCGGTCATGCCGTAGCGCGTGATCATGGCCCGGGCCAGCTTGGTCGCCTGTTCGATGTCGTTCGAAGCGCCTGTCGTGACTTGGTTAAAGACGACTTCTTCGGCAGCCCGGCCGCCGGTGAGGGTAGCAATCTTATTTTCCAGTTCTTCCCGGGAGAGGATGTATTTATCCTGCTGGTCGACCTGCATGGTGTAGCCCAGGGCGCCCGACGTGCGGGGGATGATGGTGATTTTTTGGACCGGTGCCGAATGGGTCTGGAGGGCAGCGACCAGAGCATGGCCGATTTCGTGGTAAGCGACGGTCCTCTTTTCATCGTCCGACAAGATGGCGTTCTTCTTCTGATAGCCAGCGATGACGACTTCAATGCTTTCTTCCAGGTCAGCCTGGCTGACGGCATCGCGGTGGTCGCGGACAGCGCGCAGAGCCGCTTCGTTGACGATATTGGCCAGTTCGGCTCCGGAAGCTCCGGCAGCCATGCGGGCGATGGTGTGGAAGTCGACGTCGTCGCCGAGGACGACTTTCTTGGCATGGGCCTGGAGGATGGCTTTACGGCCTGGCCGCAGCAGGGCCGGGTCCAGCGATTCCGGCCGGTTCGTCGCTGCCAAGATGACGACGTTGTCGTCGGCGTTGAAGCCGTCCATTTCCGTCAGCAGCTGGTTCAGCGTCTGTTCCCGTTCGCTGTTGCCCATGGCATTGCCTGTACGCTTCTGACCGATAGCGTCGATTTCATCGATGAAGATGATGCACGGCGCTTTCTGCTTGGCCTGCTGGAAGAGGTCGCGGACCTTGGAAGCCCCCATGCCGACGAACATTTCCACGAATTCCGAACCGGCAATGGGGAAGAAGGGGACGCCGGCTTCGCCAGCGACGGCTTTGGCCAGCATGGTCTTGCCGGTGCCCGGCGGGCCGACGAGGAGGACGCCTTTGGGCATCTTGGCCCCGATTTTGGCGTATTTATCGGGATGGTGGAGAAAATCGACAATTTCCGACAGGTTTTCCTTGGCTTCATCTTCACCGGCGACGTCATCGAAATGGATGCCGTTAGCCGACGGGACGTAGACCTTGACCTGGTTCTTGGCGCCGAACATGAGCGAATTGCCGCCGCCGCGGTTCATGAGCCTGCGGTTGAAATAGTGGCCGATGCCGAAGAAAATCAGGATCGGCAGGATCCAGGCGATGAGGAAGTCCGTAAAGGGCGAATCCTTTTCCTTGATGACTTCGTTGAAGGAGACATTGGCCTTGTGCAGGCGTTCCGTCAGCTGCGGGTCGTTGACGACGCCCGTGCGGTATTCCTTGCCGTCTTTGTCCTTGAAGAGAATCTGGTTTTCTTCAATCTAGACGTCGGCAATCTGTTCGTCTTCCGTCATGTTCATGAACGTCCCGTAGTCGACTTGTTTCACGCTCTGCGAGTCGTAGTACGGCCGGGCAATGGCGTTGAATATGAAAATGACAGCCAAAGCGACGATATAGTAGAATAAAATCGGCTTTTTCTTTTCTTTGACTTCTTTCACGATCCGTCACATCCTTTTGTGTTTTATCTATTCTTTATATTGTACACCCGTGGGGGCTGTTGGCAAGGGGAAAGCCTCCCTTAATAGGGGAGGTGGCCCAGAGGGCCGGAGGGGTTGCTCTTAGGGTTTGATGTTTGACGTTTGATGTGATGTGTGATACGGTAAAGACAAATCTACAGAGAAAGTGAAGAGCATATAATGAATATATTAAGTGTTGAACATGTAAAGAAATCCTATGGCCTGCGGGTCCTCTTCGACGACGTGACCTTTGCCATCGACGGCGGTCAGAAATTAGGGCTCATCGGCCTCAACGGTGCCGGCAAGACGACACTCTTGAAAATCATTGCCGGCCTGACTGATACCGACAGCGGCACGATTTGGCGCAATCCCAAGGCGCGCATCCATTACTTGCCACAAGAACCGCAGTTCGTGCCGGGCCATACGGTCTTGGAAAGCGTCCTTGACGGCGACCTGCCGGTCATGAAGCTCCTCCAGCGTTACGAAGAAGCCGTCCAGCGCGACGATGATACAGCCGTCGTCGCGCTCAGTGCCGAAATGGACGAACAACAGGCGTGGGAATTGGAAGCCCATGCTAAGATCATCCTCAATAAACTGGGCATTTCCAACTTTTCCCAGTCCGTCGATGAACTGTCTGGCGGCCAGCGCAAGCGCCTGGGCTTGGCTCGGGCCTTGATCATGCCTTGCGACCTGCTCATCATGGATGAACCGACGAACCACCTCGATGACAAAACGATTATGTGGCTTGAAGAATACCTGCGCGACAGCAAGGCAGCCCTCTTGCTCAGTACGCATGACCGCTATTTCTTGGATTGCGTAGCCAATTCTATGATTGAATTCGATCGGGGCCACGTCTATACCTATACCGGGAACTATGGACAGTATCTGGAACAGCGCCAGGCCCGGCTCGAACGGGAAGAAGCGAGCGAAGCCAAGCGGCGCAATCTCATCCGCCGTGAAAAAGCCTGGATCCAGCGCGGTGCCCAGGCCCGGTCGACGAAGCAGAAAGCTCGTAAGGAACGGTATGAACAGCTCTGCGCCATCGAAGCGGGCAAACCCATCGGCGAAGTGGAACTGTTTGACACGTCTGTCCGTTTGGGAAAGACTATCCTGGACATCGACGACATGGCCTTCGGCTACGACCGGGCCCATCCCTTGTTCCAGCACGTGACGTATCACGTCGTCAAGCATGACCGCATCGGCATCATCGGAGAGAACGGCGTCGGCAAGTCGACACTGCTCAAAGTCTTGGCAGGCCAGCTGGCGCCGACCGAAGGGACGGTCACCATCGGCCAGACCGTACGCTTTGGCTTCTTTACCCAGCAGCTGCCCCAGTTCGATGAAGGGATGCGGGTCATCGATTATATCCAGGAACACGGCCATTTTGTGACCAACCAATTCGGCCAGCGCATCTCGGCGACACGCCTTCTGGACCAGTTCCTGTTTACGGAAGAAATGCAGTATACGTATATCGCCAAATTGAGCGGCGGCGAACGGCGGCGCCTGTACCTGCTGCGCCTGCTCATGGACCAGCCCAACGTTCTCCTCTTGGACGAACCGACGAATGACTTGGACATTCCCACGCTGACCGTCCTCGAACGCTATCTCGATACCTTCCAGGGCGTTGTCCTCGTCGTCTCTCATGACCGCTACTTCCTGGACCGGGTGGTTGATAAACTTTTCACATTGGAAAAGGGGGTGTGGAATCGCTTTTACGGTGACTATAGCGAATATTTGGAAGAAAAATACAGTCATCACCAAGAAAAGAAAAGCGAAAAACTCGCATCACCTTCTATTACTAAAACGAATATTACGCCAACCAAAACAAAAGCAGGCCTGACATCACGGCAGGAAGAAGAATTGCGGCGCATTACAGAAGAACTGCCGCGCTACGAAGCCATGCTAAAGGGACTCAATGCAGCTATTGCCGCTGCTGGGAGTAATTATGAAGAAGTGGAATCGCTGTTAGATGAACAGAAGGAAACACAGGATAAAGTCGATGCATTGACGGAACGATGGTGCGAATTAGAGGACTTAAAGGAATAACTTACGATAATTTTTCCTATATATTACAAAAAAGCATAGAGAACATGGGAAAAAAGGCAGACGAATTACACAAAAGTAATGGAAATCTATTCCACTTTGTATTATCCTATAGATAACGAAGTTTGTGATAAAATGTTACATAGTTACTGATTATTACACTTACTGAATTTCTGACCGAAAAGGAGTATCTGCATATGCCTGAATTTCATTCCCGTTTTGAAAAAATTGATCGTCGTGTTCCCATTGATGAACACAACTGTGCCGTTCAATTTGACGTAACGAAGTGTAAGAACTGCACCTTATGTCGCCGGGCTTGTGCCGACACACAGACTGTGTTGGATTACTATTCCCTGTCCAGTACAGGGGACATGCCCATCTGCGTTCATTGCGGCCAGTGTTCGTCTGCCTGCCCCTTTGGTGCCATCGTCGAAGTCAACGATGTCGATAAGGTAAAGGCTGCCTTGAAGGATCCTGAAAAGATCGTCATCTTCCAGACGGCTCCGGCTGTCCGCGTCGGCTTGGGCGAAGCCTTCGGCATGGACCCCGGTTCCTTTGTCGAAGGGAAAATGGTCGCTGCGTTGCGTACACTCGGTGCGGACTATGTCTTCGATACCGATTTCGGCGCTGACCTGACCATCATGGAAGAAGCGACGGAACTCCTGCACCGCCTGCAATCCGAAGAAATTCCTATTCCGCAGTTCACCAGCTGCTGCCCGGCGTGGGTCGAATTCGCCGAAACTTTCTATCCGGACCTGCTCCAGCATCTGTCTTCGACGAAGAGCCCTATCAGCATCCTCAGCCCGGTCATCAAGACCTATTTCGCCCAGCAGAAGAACATCGATCCCAAGAAGATCGTCAATGTCTGCGTTACGCCGTGCACGGCGAAGAAAGCCGAAATCCGCCGTCCTGAACTGAGCGCTTCCGGCCTCTTCTGGGATGAACCGGAAATCCGCGATACCGATATCTGCATTACGACGCGGGAACTGGCCCAGTGGATCCAGGACGAAAACATCGACTTTGCCAGCCTCGAAGATAGCAAGTTCGACAAGGACTTTGGCGAAGCATCCGGTGGCGGCCGTATCTTCGGTAACTCCGGCGGCGTCATGGAAGCGGCTATCCGCACGGCGTACCACATGTTTACGGGCCGTCCGGCCCCGAAGGACTTCATCCCCTTCGAACCGGTCCGCGGTCTCCAAGGCGTCAAGAAAGCGACGGTCATCTTCGGCCACTTCGTCATCCACGTCGCGGCCATCAGCGGCTTAGGCAACGCCCGTGCTTTTATTGACGAACTGATTAAGAATAACTCTTTCGAAGATTATTCCTTCATCGAAGTCATGGCCTGCCCGGGCGGCTGCATCGGCGGCGGCGGTCAACCGAAAGTTAAACTGCCGCAGGTCAAGAAAGTCCAGGAAGCCCGCATTGCTTCGCTGTATAAGAGCGACGACGATACGGACATCAAAGCCAGCTGGCAGAACCCGGAAATTGAAACGCTTTACGAAGCCTTCCTCGACGAACCACTGTCGGAAATGGCCGAATTCACGTTGCACACGTACTTCTCCGATAAGAGCGATCAGCTGGGCCGCATGAAGAACCTCACGCCCCAGACTAACCCCATGTCGCCGAAGTATAAACCGCCGACAACAGAAGAATAATTTTGAGTAAAAAGGCGCTGTCTTCATGGGACAGCGTCTTTTTTTACTCCCAAACAAGATATTGACAACCAATATCATGAAATGTATAATAAGTATGTACTTACTGGAACAAGCCATGTCATCACGGGCACAATATAGGTAAAAACCTAGGCCATGCGAGAGGAAACTAGGCACACTCAACCGTAATGGACAGGGGATTTCTTTTATTGTACCCGGATTTCTGGCTTTTACACAGAGAAAGAAGGTCCTATTGATGAAAAAGAAAATCGTTACATCTTTAACCGCTATGATGGCTGTCGGCGCAGCTTGCGCTTTTGCAGCCAATCCTTTCGTTGACGTACCGACGGACAGCTGGGCGTATAAATCTGTCGTCGAATTGGCTGATGCCGGTGTCATCCAGGGTGTAGACGGCTCTTATTTCCAGGGCGAACGCAACATTACTCGTTATGAAGCGGCTGAAATGGTGGCTAAAGCCATGGCTCACATGGACAAAGCGTCCGTTGAACAGCGCGCCCTCATCAACAAATTGGCTGACGAATACGCAGATGAACTGAACAACCTCGGCGTCCGCGTCAGTGCCCTTGAAAACCGCGTAGGTAACGTCAAACTCAGCGGCGATGCCCGTATCCGTTTCCAGCACCAGGATTCCGGCGAATCGAACGGGAACGATGGAGCTGGCTATAAGAATGATGCTTCTTGGGATTACCGCGTCCGCGTCCGCGCCAACGCCAAAGTCAATGACCGCACGACCGTAACGTATGGCATCAGCACGGATGACATCAACTTCGCCGATAATGGCGCAGCGAGCGACAACAACAACATCTTCACCGATGACGCTAAAGTCGACTACAACTTCGGCGGCGACCACTGGAACCTCAGCGTCGGCCGTACCGATACGTATGTCCTGGGCGGTGAAAACGCCTACGGCTTCCAGTATGGTGACGTCTTTGACCGGGCTGAATTGAAATACACGAACGACCACTTCGCAGCTACGGCTGGCTATGGTAAATTCAAAGCCGGCGACATCGCTGGTACTGATGACATGGATGGCGTCAAGACCGGTTATGGTGAATTAGAAGGCTTCTTCGGCGGCGGCCGGGCAGCCGGCTCGGCAGTCGGCGTCTATTATAATGACTTCACCGTAGCTGGCGGCGAAGGTAGCGAACCGTATGGCGACGGCTTCGCTGCGGATGACCTCTGGGGTGCTTATGCAAGCCTCAACTTCGGCAAATGGAACGCTTTGGCTAACTATGAAAAAATCAACAGCAACAATAGCTACCTCGAAGCAGGGAATACGAAAGATCCGGAAGTATGGATCGGCAAGCTGACTTACGGTTCCGCTGACAGCGACGCTCGTGGCTCTTGGGATGCCTGGGTTGAATACCTCAACTCCGATAAAGGCGCTCTCCTCGGCGGTGCGACCAACTCCTGGCGTGATGACAGCGTCCTGGACAACGTCAAATCCTGGGGCGTCGGCATCGACTACACCTTGGCTAAGAACGTCATCCTCACGGCAGCTCAGACCTTTGGTACACAGACCAAACACGGCAATGCCGCTGACCCTGACGAATTCACCGATGTAGAAATCAACTTCCTGTTCTAAAAGGCTCGCCTCATAGGAGAGCTGGCCGCTGAAAGCGGTCTGAGAGGTTGTCTCATAGAAGTTGTTTTATAGGGACTGTCTCATGAAGGCATCTGTCATCATGGGCGGTCCCTTTTGCTTTACATTATGTTTTTTGTAGGGGCTCGCGCGTGGCGAGCCCGCCGGGTACATGTGAAATACTTGTGAAACGAATTTGCGTGAACGGGCGCCCCACGTGGTCGCTCCTACAGAAAACGATTGCCAATTACGCCGGTTTAGTTGTATAATAAATAAGTTGAAAAAGATTAGGATCGCAAAGGAGAAGATAAGCGTGTTGAAAAAAATATGGATACTTCCGCTTTTACTGCTCGTGTGCCTCATACCTTTCGTATCGGCCCAGGCAGCTTCCAAACCGGAAATCACCAATGTGCGTACGGCTACGCGGACGGATGCCAATACACCTTTCGTCCGGACCGTCCTCGATGTCAACGGCAAGGTCAATCCCAAGCTGTACATCGACAACTCCGGTGAGTACGTTTTCGTTACTTTGCCAAATACCGGCGTAGGCAAGAAGGTGGCCAAGAGCTATAAGCCCAACAGCAACGTCATTTCCCGCGTCACCTTATCGCCCCGTTCGTCGAGTACGGACGTGACCATCAAGGTTCCCCGGGCCGTCACCAAGAATGACGTCAAAGTCTTTACCTTGCCGGGCGCTACCAACAGCAAAGCGTCGAGCCGTGTCGTCATCGACATCAACGATAAGTCGGGCAAGCTCAAACAGTGGAGCCATTGGGGCGATACCAATATCGGCATCAAAGGGGCGACTAAGCCGACTCAAAGCTGGAAACCGTCGACGACCAAGCAGCCAGCTTCGGCTGTCCCGGCCTATAGCAGCAGCAAGACTTACAGCCTGACCAAGGGCCTCCAGGGCAAGACCATCGCCATCGACCCCGGCCACGGCGGTTCAGACTCCGGTGCTGTCGGCGCCTATTCCAAGGAAAAAGACATCACCTTGGCCATTTCCAAGAAAGTGGCTTCGTTATTGAGTGCTGCCGGAGCCAATGTCATCATGACCCGTACGACCGACGTCGACGTCTATGCGCCTTATGACGGCGCTGTCGAAGAATTGCAGGCCCGCTGCAACATTGCCAATGCAGCCAAAGCCGACGTCTTCGTCTGCATCCACATCGATTCCTTCGATTCCCCGTCGGCAGGTGGTGTCACCGCTTACTACAACAGCAAGACACCTTATGATTACGGCCTGGCCAACTACATCCACCTTCAGAACATGAAGGCCACCAACTTCCCGGACCGCGGCGTCAAGACGGCCAACTTCTACGTCCTCTTGCACACCAATATGCCGGCCACCTTATTGGAACTGGGCTTCATCTCCAACCCGAGTGAAGAAAAAGCCCTCAACTCCGACGCCCAGCAGCAGAACTTCGCTGAAAGCATCGTCAAAGGCCTGGCCGATTACTTCAACCATAACGGGAACTAAGAAAATAGTTTGCAGTAAAAAGGGGCTGTCGCATGAAGGTTTCTGCCATCATGCGAGGCCCCGTTTACTTTATAGTTTGTAGCACAGAG